>Ga0209062_1000538_pt1 | contig 107189 bp, 95 predicted proteins | sample Coa_R2_2_FD_187158 | JGI IMG/M metagenome (GOLD analysis project Ga0209062, IMG submission 187158) | Surface soil microbial communities from Centralia Pennsylvania, which are recovering from an underground coalmine fire - Coalmine... | ecosystem: Environmental > Terrestrial > Soil >...
GCCGCTCGTCGCCGACAGCGTATAGGAGAAGGAGGCCGGCGAGAACGGTCCGCCCTGGACGCCCGAGGAAAAGATCGTCGGGCCTGACGCTTGCAAAGCCGGGCTCTGCGTGAACGTCGCCGTCACGCTCTCGGCCGCGTTCATCGTCACGTTGCAGACGCCCGTCCCGCTGCACCCCGCCCCGCTCCAGCCGGAAAAGGTCCAGCCGGTCGCGGCCGAAGCCGCCAGGCTCACCTGCGCGCCGGCAGCAAAGTTGTTGCTGCAGATCGGCGCGCAACTGATCCCCGCCGGCGAACTCGTCACCGTCCCGCCGCCCGCGATGCTCGCCGACAGTGTCGCGGCCGGCGATGTGAACGTCGCCGTGACGCTCTTCGCCGCATTCATTGTCACGACGCAAGCGCCTGTCCCGCTGCACGCGCCGCCCCACCCCGCAAAGCTCGATCCGCTCGAGGCCGTCGCTGTCAGCGTCGCCTGCGCGCCGGACGCGAACCAGCCTTGGCAAGTCGAGCCGCAATAAATCCCTGCCGGCGAGCTCGTCACCGCCCCCGAGCCATTGCCCGCCTCGACCACCGTCAGCGCCACATCTCCAGCCGGGATCCAGTTCGCCACCAGATTGGCGACGTTCACCGTCCCGATCCCGGTCGCGAAGTCCCAACCCGTCGCCGTCGGATAAGCCGGCGCGTAGGAGGCGTTCGAGGTCGATACGACGCCGTAGGTTCCTGACGGAAGATAACAATTATAAAGGACGCCATTGCTGCTGTCGGCGCTGCACGGCGAAACGATGTCGCCGAGCGTCACGTCATAAAAGACGCATGAGCTAGCGACCGAATTGCCGTTGCTCGAATTGCACGCGCTGCTGCCGCTCGCGCCGTATTCTTGGGCCGCGAGCTGGTAATAGCGATAATTCGGATTGCCCTGCCGGCCGCCGGCTTGCTGGTTGATCAGCGCCTGAATGCCGGCCCAGATCGGCGCAGCGAACGAGGTCCCGCCCCAATCATAGCTCCAGCCGCTCGGCGAGGTGGTGCAAGGCGTGCCGCCATTGGCGGTATCGGAATAGCAGGTGACGTAGCCGTGAAGCCAAGGGCTGAACGAAGCGAACAACGAGACGTCGGGAAGATCGCGCACGCCGTCGTTCGGAACGCCGAGCAGGCCGCTTTGCCAGGAGGGCTTCGCGTACCCTTGACAGGCACCGCTGGCGACCAAGGAGACCGAAGGCGAGCCGGAGGCGCAGGCGCTTGGGCCGCCGCTTCCTCCCCAGTCCGAGCCGTAGTCGCCGCTCTCGCCGGTCGCGCTGTTGCAAAAGCCGGAAGCGCCATAGGTCGTCGCATAACCATTATGCGTCGCGCTGAGCTGGCTGCCGCAAGAACTGTTCCACGGGATTTCCGGGATGTACGACTTGGCTGAGCCATGGTTTGTCGCGTTGCTGGAGCTCCAATAAACGCTGTTGGTCCCCGCATAAGTGTCGCCGAAATCGGTGCCGCCGACGGCGACGTCATAGGGCGTCGAGGCGAGGCCGTTGACGGTGATTCCATGGCTGACATAGTACCCGCCATAATCGCATGCGCCGCCGAGTTCGTCGCCCGCCGAGATGAAGATCGAGGTCCCGGCGGCGACGCCGGTCTGATAGGCGGAAGCCACCGCCGCGTTGCCGGCCGCGCCCAGATACTCCTCGCAGGTAATGTAGCTCATATTGACGATGGCGGGCGGGTTGGGCCCATTGAGCAGGTTTTCAATGGCGAGCGTCCATCCGCCGGTCGAGTTGGTGTTCCTGCAAGTCGCCATGACGATGGCGGCGCTCGGCGCGGCGGCGCTTGCATATTCGGCGTCGAGGATCGCCTCGCCGTCGTCGGCGTTGACCCCCGGGCCGGTACAGCCGCCGGGATGAATCGTGGTTAACGACGCGCCGGGATAGTTCGAGGCCGGAATGCCAAACGCCGCCCGAAACGTCGTCCAATCGCTTTCGGCATAGAGATCGCTGTTCTCGATCATATAGATCGTTTGGCCTTGCCCAGTATCGCCATTCTTGAAGACCGGATTGAAGTTATAGATCGTGGCGAGGTCCGGCGGCGTGACATAGTACCAGCCTCCCCTGGTGAGCGGCGGCGCGACCGAGGATGGCTTGTGTACCGCGGCGGCTCGCGGCGTGAAGTCGTGCAGAGACACGATCCCGACGACCGCTGGCGCCAGGGCCGCCGGAATCTGCGGATCGCCGACATTGGCGACATGCGGCTTGCCGTTCACGAGAAGATTGTGGATCTCGGTCCTGAACGCCGCGCGAACCTGTCCCGCCGTGCCGGAATAATCGACCACCATCCGGTTGGGATAGAGCCCGTTGACGACGAAGCCGCGTTGCCGCAGCCAGCCGGCGACAGTCTGGATGTCCGCGTCCGCGGGCCCGAATTGAACGCCGATCTCGCTGGCGCTCAGCCAGCGATGATAGTTCGGCGAATGCGGATCATGGAGCTCGTCGATGAGCGTCGCCAGAGCCTGCTCTCGGTCCGCCGGCCGGCGCAATTGCAGCAGCATATGCTCCATCGGAAGGTCGTCGGAGACAAGGCCGCGATCGTTGGCCGGGTTTCCCGCCTCGGGACGCGTGTTGCCGGCGAGCGTCACCAGCCTGCTCTCATCCACTGGCGCTACGATCAGCGCTTGCGGCGGCGGCGCAGCCGCTTGCGGATAGGCCGGCGGCGGAAGCGAGAAGCCGAGCGCCAAGCCCACAACAGCGCCGGCGGCGCGCGTCATCTGTATTTGTGCAGAGAGCCGGCCGTCCTTGAACGCGTGTATCAACCAGCGCATCATCGCCCCCCAGCGGCGACCGACGATCAATATTAGTTAACCCATAACGAGCCGGCGCGCCAGCGGAGGTCGGCGGCAGGCTCAGAGCACGACCGGCAAAGGCCAAGCCAGCCGAACGGTCGTCGGCTTTCGACGCTTTGTCGGCCGCGCGCAGGCGAGCGCGCGAGACCGACTGCAAGATCGGGACGAGACGATCGCCCCAGCCCCACCGGCTGGAGGACGTCAGTTCATGCCGCGGGCCTGGCGCCGCCGGGCGCCGCAGAATCTCCCTGCGTCGGCCCAGCGACGCGGCGCGCGTTCACCGACAGCTCATGCTGCGCGATGGAAGATACGCGGTTTTATCTCGCCGCTCCGCCGACGGGCTGGCGTTACTTCGCCTTTCGCGCCCGCGAGCGCGCCCGGCGCAAGCTCAAAAGCGAGGAAGCGATCGCGATCGACCGGGCCCGGCAGCGTGAGGCCGCGCGTCAGCGACGCCTCGAAACCGAAGCGACCGTAATATGGCGCATCGCCGACCAAGAGTACGGCCCTGTGGCCGCGCGTCGCCGCGCGCCACAAAGCTTCGCGCATCAGCGCCGAGCCGACGCCGATCGAGCGATGCGACTTCGCCACGGCCAGCGGGCCGAGCAGCAAAGCCGGGCGAGCCGCCGCCTCGATGCGCCAGCAGCGCAGCGTGCCGATCAATTCGTCGCCGTCGCGCGCCGCGAGCGCCAAGCCTTCGGCCGGTCGGCGGCCGTCCCGCAGGCGCTGGCACGTCTTGGCGAAACGCTCCTCTCCGAAAGCGTCGTCGAGCAGGGCCTCGCGCGCCGGGATGTCGGACGGCCGCTCGTCCTCGATGCGAACCGATTTGGCGACGCCGACGGGCAGGGCGCGCGCGATCGTCAGGCGGGCGGGATCGAACAAGAGAGTCATCTGGACCTCCAGGAGGCCGGAAAGCTGCGGACGCCCTCGCGCCACGGGTAAAGCCCGCGGACGGTTCTGGGCGACGATTGAAGACGCCGGGGGCGACCGCCCCCGAACTCGACGGACCAAACGCGCGCGAACGCGACGCTCAGATCACGTAGGACTTCAGCGGCGGGAAACCGTTGAAGCCGACGGCCGAATAGGTCGTCGTATATGCGCCCGTCCCTTCGATCAGCACCTTGGCGCCGATCTCCAGGCTCACGGGAAGGAGATAGGGCTCCTTTTCGTAGAGCACGTCGACCGAGTCGCAGGTCGGGCCGGCGATCACGCACGGGCCCATGGCGTCGTCGTCGCAAGGCGTTTTGATCGGATAGCGGATCATCTCGTCCATGGTCTCGGCGAGGCCGTTGAACTTGCCGATATCGAGATAGACCCATCGCAGCTTGTCGTCGTCGGCCTTCTTGGAGATCAGCACGACTTCCGCTTCGATGATTCCGGCGTTGCCGACCATGCCGCGGCCCGGCTCGATGATCGTCTCCGGGATGCGGTTGCCGAAATGCTTGCGCAGAGCTCGGAAGATCGCCTGGCCATAGGTCTTCACGCTCGGCGCCTGTTTCAGATACCGGGTCGGAAAGCCGCCGCCGAGATTGAGCATGGCGAGGTTGATTCCCCGCTCCGCCAGATCCTTGAAGATCGCCGCCGAGCTCTTCAGCGCGCCGTCCCACATGCGCGGGTTGAGTTGCTGCGAGCCGACATGGAAGGAGAGACCGTAAGCGACGAGGCCGAGCCGATGCGCATGTTCGAGCACGCGCGGCGCCATTGCGGGGGCGCAGCCGAATTTGCGCGACAGCGGCCATTCGGCGCCGGCGCCGTCGCAGAGGATTCGGCAGAAGACCTTCGAGCCGGGCGCCGCCCGGGCGATCTTCTCGACCTCGGCCTCGCAATCGACTGCGAACAGGCGGACGCCGAGCGCGTAGGCGCGAGCAATGTCCGCTTCCTTCTTGATCGTGTTGCCATAGCTGACGCGGTCGGGCGTCGCCCCGGTCGCCAGAACCTGTTCGATCTCGACGATTGAAGCGGTGTCGAAGCACGAGCCGAGCCGGGCGAGGAGGTCGAGGATCTCCGGCGCGGGGTTGGCCTTGACCGCGTAGAAGACGCGCGTGTCTGGCAGGGCCTTGGCGAAGCCTTCGTAATTCTCGCGGATGACTTCGAGGTCGACGACAAGACGCGGCCCGTCTTCGCGGCGCTCGCGCAGGAAATTCAAGATTCGTTCCGTCATAGCGGCATCCCCCGTGCGCGGCGTCGCGCCGCGCCAACGAGACCAAAGGATCGGAGGCGATGCGACCGGCGGCGCGCGATGGAGACGCGATGCGCCGGCGTTGACCCGCCATCCGCGACCGGTTGCTCTTCCGCTTGACGGCTTTGGAGCCGCGCCGCGTCGGAACGCCCGGTCAGATGCTGCGCCGTTGGATACGTCGACGTCGGACGAGCCTTGCGGCGGTCCAGAGTTTCCGTAGCCATCGATTGGAAGGGAATGAATCCCGTCCGCACGCCCGGCAAAGAGAGACAAGCCTCTTCGGTAAGCCGACCTTTGGAGGGCCGACAGAGACCAAAAAAGCCCGGTCCGTCGTTGCTTTAAGTCGCGTCCCCCGTTTGGCGAGGTACGCCGGTTCGCCTCCGGCTGCCGGTCTTTCTAAGGGACGGTTAACCGGCCTCTTGTCCGGATCCCCGCCGACCGACACACGACCACAGGCACGTGCGATTTGGGCAGGACCCACATTGTGCGAATCGAAAAGATTTACAAGAGTTTTTTTCGCGTGCGGGCAAAATTCTTGGGGTTCATAAATCTTTCACACCTGTAGAGCGCCGTTCTCCTCGCCGCGAAAGTCGGCGAGGGCGGCCATGCGCAGCATGGCGGAGCGGGTACGAGCGCTCAGCGTCGATCCTCGGGGCCTCTCGGCCGCGCTAGTGCTCGGTCCCCTGCCGCGTTCCGCTTCGCTCTATGGGGAGGAAACAGCGCGCTTCAATTCAGCAGCGGTCCCCAGGCGGGATCGGAGGCGTAATTCGGCGTCGGCACCTGGAACTGGGCATGGCCGAAAATGTCGGACATGTAGATTTTCGCGCCGGATTCGCCGCCGGGATCGCTGAAATACATCACATAGAGCCCGTTCGGCGCGAAGGTCGGGCCCTCGTTATGGAAACCTTCGGTGAGGATACGCTCGCCGGAGCCGTCGGGCTTCATCACGCCGATAGCGAATTGACTGCCGATTTGCTTGGTGAAGGCGATCAGATCGCCGCGCGGCGACCAGACTGGCGTGGAGTAGCGGCCTTCGCCGAAGGAGATGCGCTTGGCGGGGCCGCCTTCGGCGCTCATGACGTAGATTTGCTGGCTGCCGCCGCGATCGGATTCGAAGACGATCTGGCCGCCGTCGGGCGAATAAGAAGGCGACGTATCGATCGCGCCGGTATTGGTCAAACGGGTCGCCGCCTTGGTGCGGAGGTCCATCGCGTAGAGGTTGGAGGTCGCCCCCTCGGAGAGGGACATGATCACCCGTTGCCCGTCGGGCGAGAAGCGCGGCGCGAAAGTCATGCCCGGGAAATTGCCGACGACCTCGCGCTGTCCGGTCTCGATATTGAGCAAGGAGACCCGCGGCTCCTGGTCACGGAACGACATGTAAGTCACTTCCTGCGCCGAGGGCGAGAAGCGCGGCGTGACGACGAGGGCGTCGCCGCGCGTCAAATATTTCACGTTGGCGCCGTCCTGATCCATGATGGCCAGCCGCTTGACGCGACGCGCCTTCGGCCCAGTTTCGTCGACGAAGACGACGTGCGAATCGAAGAAGCCCTTCTCGCCGGTCACCCGGGTGAAGATCGCGTCGGCGATCATATGGGCGACCCTGCGGCTATTGTCTGCGTCGGTCGCATATTGCTGGCCAGCAACCTGCTCGCCATTGGCGACATCCCACAGGCGAAACTGGGCGATGACGCGCCCGCCCTGATGGCTGACGCGGCCCGTCACCACGAATTGCGCGTTGATCGTCTTCCACGCGTCGATATTCGGCCGAACGTCCGGATTGGCGATTTGCTCCGGGAAAGTGGTCGGGTCGAGCGGCTGCAGAAAAACCGAATGGGCGAAATCGTTGCTGATCACATGGGCGAGTTGGACTTGGCCCTCGTCGCCCAGCAGCGGCGTCACGGCGATCGTCACCGGTTTGAAGTTCTGACCCGCGTGGACATAGATGTCGCCTTGCGCGCGCGCCGCCACCGGCGCGAGCCACACAAGCGCGACAAAGGCCGCGACGAGCCGAGTCAGGAGATTCATATTCTTGCAATTCATAGGCGGCGGTCTCTAAAGGGTTTTCGTTGCCGCCGCGGATCGCCGCGGCGGTTTCGCTCGTCGCATTGGCGATCAGCCGAGCGCGTTCTCGGGATCGAAATGCACGGTCTTGCTCCTCCATTGCTCGAAATAAGGCGCATATTGAGGCGGCACTTGCAGCGGATTGCAGCGCAGGACGGCGCGCATCGCGCTGTCGGCGTAAGCGCGCCAGGCCGGGTCAGACGGCGGGTTGATCAGAAGCGGGTGAGCGGCGAGCGAGCCGTCCGGATTGAAGGACACTCGAATCTCCGCGACGTATTTGGCGCCGTCGGGCATGGTCGGCGGCGGCTGCCAACAGCGTAGGTAGGCGTCGGTCAGCCAGCCGTCGATCGCCGCCGCGAGCGACGGCGACATCCGCGGCGCGTTCTGGGTCGGCGAACCGAGCGGCGTTGCGCTCGCGACCTGCTCGAGGCTGTGCGGTTTGCCCTGACCCAGGAGCTTGGCGATGCTGTTTGGATCGAAGCGCCGGTCGATCTGCGCTTCGGTGGATCGTGATCTCGACGGCGGTTTCGGCGGCTCGTTCGGCTTGGCCTCGTCGATCAGCTTGGCGAGCTGATCCGGCTTCGGCTTCTCCGCTTTGGGCCGCGCCGGCGGGGCGGGAGGCGTCGGCGGCGGCTGCGGATCCGGCCGGGCCTGCGGCCGGTCGACCTCCGCGTCGGGCGGCGGGGGCGGCGTCGGCGGCGCGGCGGCCTCGCGTTGCGGCGCTGCCGGCCGCTCGGGCGGCGTCGGCGCTTCGGCGGGAGGCGTCGGCTTCGGCTCCTCGGGTCGTTGCGGCGGCGGAGGCGGCGGCGGCTGGTCCTGCGCGTGCTCGGGCGGCTTCGGCGGCTCGACCGGCTTCGCCGGCTGCTCGACCGGCTTCGCCGGCTTGGCGTCGCGCTCGCCCTTCATGATTTCGTTGAACTGGGTCTGCGTGATCGCCTCGACCGGGATCGACTCGCCCGCGTCGTCGAATTTGGGCGCGCCCGAAAAGCCGATCAGGATCGCAGCGAGCAGCGCCCCATGAAGCGCGCCCGAGACAACCAGCCCCGATTTCTGCGGCTGCTCGTTCAACCCCTTGACGCCTCGTTCAGCGCTTTTCCGGCTCGGTGACCAGCGCGACTTTCTTGTACCCGGCAGTGGTCACCAAGGCCATGATGTCAGCCACTTGGCCATAAGGAATGTTCTTGGCGGCGCGCAGATAGATGCGCTGATCGAAACCGTCCTTGGCGACGGCCTGCAATTTGGCGATGAGGTCGTCCTTCTGGATCTCGGCGTCCATCAGGAAGAGCTGGCCCTGGTCGTTGATGGCGATCGAGATCGGCTTCTGCTCGATATTGAGCGGACCGGCCTTGGTTTGCGGCAGATCGACCGAGACGCCGGTCGCCAGCAGCGGCGCCGCCACCATGAATATGATCAGCAGCACCAACATCACGTCGATGAACGGCGTCATGTTGATGTCGGCCATGGCGCCGTAGCGCGGCACGCCGCGCCGCCGCCTCCCGCCTTTGCGCCCGATCGCGGTAACCGACGCGCCCATTCGAATAAGCCCCTAACTCGGCGCCGGCGTTAGGCGGCGCGATCCTTAGCGAGATGCTGATCGATTTGTCGTGACAAAATCGACGAGAATTCGTCGGCGAAGCTCTCCATCCGCGCTTGCGCCTTGGCGACGTCGCCCTGCAGCTTGTTATACGCGATGAGCGCCGGGATGGCGGCGAAGAGGCCGATCGCGGTCGCCAGCAACGCCTCGGCGATGCCCGGCGCGACGACGGCGAGCGACGTGTTCTTCGACGCCGCGATCGAGCGGAACGAGGTCATGATGCCCCAGACCGTGCCGAACAGGCCGACAAAGGGCCCGGCCGAGGCGACGGTGGCGAGAAACAGTAGATTGGATTCGAGCCGCTCGACTTCGCGCGCGATCGAGACGTCCAGCACTTTCTCGATCCGGGCGTGGAGGCCCATGAAGGACGCGGCGGCGCTTTGGAACGAGCGCTTCCATTCGCGCATCGCCGAAACGAAGAGGCTGGCTATGCCGGCGTTCTCCTGGTTGGAGAGCTGGCCATAGAGCTCTTCGAGCGACTCGCCCGACCAGAACTGCTGCTCGAACCGATCGATCGAGCGGCGGAACCGCGCGAACAGCAGCGTCTTGTTGACGATAATCGCCCAGCACCAGAACGAGGCGAGCAAGAGGCCGACCATGACGAATTTGACGACGATATGGGCCGACCAGAACATGTCCAGCAGCGTCGTCTCGGGCGCGGCGAGCGCTTGCGCGGCGTCGGCAGGATTCATTTAGCGTGACCTCGCTTCTGGCGGCCCCTCGAGGCGACGCGCGGCAGCCGAAGATTTAATGCGTTTCAGGCGATCTGCGCCGCAAATGGGCCGAAACTTGGGCTGCCGCGCACGCCCCGTCCGGCGGGATTTTGACTGTTCGAGTTAAGCCTCTCATAAGGTTAACAACCCGTTAGCGCAAATCGTCGGCGCGGCGCGCCCGACATCCGAGGCGGACTTGGCGACTCCGTGCTTCTCCGCGCGGCCGCCAATCCATGTCTTCTGCAGCGACCGAATGAGCGCTGCGCCGCTTTGAGCTGCGCACCGACGTCAAACCGTCTCGGCAGGCGACGTCTCGGCCGATTTGAGCAGGGCCAGTTTCGCGGCGAGATGGCCGCGCAATTCGTCCACCGCGAGGTCGATGAAGGTCTTGGCGCGCGGCGGCAGCATGCGCTTGGTCGGATAGAGCAGGCCGAGCGTCACCGGCTGCGGCGGCGCTTCAGGCAGCACTTCGACCAGGCGCCCGGCCGTGATATGCTCGGCGATTTCGAACAGCGGCTTCAGCACGATGCCGAGCCCGTCGAGCGCCCATTGCGTCAGCACGTCGCCGTCGTCGACGTCGAACGGGCCTGAAACGGGGACGGTGATCGCCTCGTGGCGATAATCGAGTGTCCAGCGGAATTGCTGGGAGCCGGGATAGCGGAGCAGCAGGCAGTCGTGATCGGCGAGGTCTTGCGGCGTTTTCGGGCTGCCGCGCGCCTCGATATAGGCAGGCGCGGCGCAGAGGACGCGGCGCAATTCGGCGATCTTACGCAAAGTGAAGCTCGAATCGTCCATGCGCGCCATGCGCACGGCGACGTCGACGCCTTCCTGCACCAGGTCAAGCAGATGATCGGAGAGGCGCAGCCGCAGGTCTGTATGCGGCTGCAGCGCGCGGTAGCGGGCCAGCATCGGCGCGATCACCCGCCGCCCGAGACCGAGCGGCGCGGTGACCCGCAAGGAGCCGCGCGGCGCCGCGCCGCCATCCTGGGCGACGCTCGCTTCGGCCCGCTCGACCGCATCGACGATCTCGACGCAGCGCTCGAAAAACACCCGGCCGGCCTCGGTGAGATTCATGCTGCGGGTGGTGCGGGTCAGCAGCCGGCAGTTGAGGTGGTCTTCCAAAAGTTGAATGCGGTAGCTGACGACGGAGGGCGACAGACGGAGCATGCGGCCGGCCGCCGAGAACGACCCGGTTTCGACCGCGCGCATGAAAATGCGCACATTTTCCAGCGAGATCATGCCGCCCGCCAGGGATGCTCGTCGGCGCTGCGCCGCTTCGCGCGGCTCGCCGAGATTTTCTGAATTAATCGAAAGATATTCTCGAAATCGCGGACGGGCAAGGCGCCTTTCAACTCGCTATCGTGAGGGTCGGCGCGCGCGATGCTCCTGGAGGCGTTGGTTCACGCCGCAAGCGGAGGGAGGGATGGAAGCCTATCTGCTGGAATGGGGCTCGATGCTGCTCCGCTGGCTGCACGTCACGGCGGCGATAGCCTGGATCGGCTCGTCGTTCTTTTTCATGCATCTCGACGCCTCGCTGCGCAAACAGCACAAAATGGCCGCGGGCGTTTCCGGCGTGTCGTGGCAGGTTCATGGCGGCGGCTTCTACGAGATGAGCAAATACATGCTCGCCCCGGCGACCCTCCCGGACCATTTGATCTGGCACAAATGGCAGTCGTACTGGACCTGGATTTCCGGCTTCAGCCTGCTCTGCTGGGTCTATTACGGCCAGTCGCAATTTTTTTTGATCGACCCGGCCGTCATGCCGCTCGCGCCTTGGCAAGCGGCGCTGATTGGAATTGCGGCGCTGGCGCTTGGCTGGATCGTTTATGACCTCCTCTGCAAGTCGCCGCTCGGCAAGAGCGAATCCCTGCTCGCCCTCGTCGGCTTCGGCTATGTCGTCCTGACCAGCTATATTTTTACGCTGTTCTTCTCGGGCCGCGGCGCGCTAATCCATACCGGGGCGCTGATGGCGACGATCATGACCGCCAACGTCTTTTTCGTCATCCAGCCCAATCAGCGAAAAAGCGTCGCGGCGATGATCGCCGGCAAGTCGCCCGATCAGAAATGGGTGAAGGAATCAAAAACCCGTTCGACGCACAACAATTACATCACCTTGCCGGTGCTGTTCATGATGCTGTCGAACCATTACCCGCTGACCTATTCCAATCCGCGGGTCATTCCGGCGATCGTCACCTTGGTCGTCGTGTGCGGCGCGATCATCCGCTACTTCTATAATATGTGGCACGCCGACCACGACAAGGCGCCGTGGTGGGCGTGGCTGGTCGCGGCCGTCGCGATCTGGACGGCCTTCTGGGTGGCGATGGCGGCGTCGCCCGGCATGCGCTCGACCCTCGGCCTCGGCGAAGCGCCGCCGGTCAAGGCGGCCGCGGTCGACTTGCCCAGGGCGCCGAAAGAAGTGGTCGACGTCGTCGCGACCCGCTGCGTCATGTGCCACGCGCCGGAGCCGGCTTTCGCCGGAATCGGCGAGGCCCCGAAAGGCGTGCTGCTCGATACGCCCGAGCGAATCGCGGCCTTCGCCCCGGCGATCAAAGAGCAGGCGGTGATGAGCCACGCCATGCCGCCGAACAACATCACCGAAATGACGGCGGCGGAGCGCGCCGTTCTGGCGCGTTGGCTTTCGAACAGCAAGGTCGCGAGCAAGTGAACGACGATGTCGCGGCGCTGGCCCGCCGGATGATGCAGCGGCTCGACGAACTCGCGCGCTTCAGCGACGAAGAAGGCAAGCTGACGCGCCTCTACCTCTCCAAAGCGCATGCCGAGGCGGCGCGGCAATTTATTGTCTGGTGCAACGAAGCCGGATTGGACGCCAAGATCGACGCCGCCGGCAATGTTTTCGCCCGGTACGAGGGCAAAGAGCCCGGCGCGCCGGCTTTGATGCTCGGCTCGCATATCGATACCGTACGCGATGCGGGCCGGTATGACGGCAATCTTGGCGCTTTGGCGGCGCTCGCCGTGGTCGAAGCGCTGGCCTCGCGCGGCGAGCGCCTCGACCATGCGATCGAGATCGTCGCCTTCGGCGACGAAGAGGGGGTGCGCTTCCCGACCACGCTGACCGGATCGCGCGCCTATGCCGGCCTCTTCGCGCGCTCCGCGCTCGATCAGAAGGACGCGGACGGCGTCACGATGCGCGAGGCGCTGGCGGCGTTCGGCTGCGATCCCGAGGCGGTGACCGCTCTTCGGGGGCGCAACATCGCCGCTTTCGTCGAATTGCATATCGAGCAGGGGCCGGTGCTCGAGAGCGAAGATGTCGCGGTCGGCGTGGTCACGGCGATCAACGGCGCGTCGCGTTTTCACGCGACGGTCAAGGGCGAAGCAGGCCATGCCGGCGCGGTGCCGATGGCTCTTCGCCGCGACGCGCTCGCTGCCGCCGCCGAGATGATGCTCCTCGTCGAGCAGCGCGCGCTCAGCGAGGACGATCTGGTGGCGACGGTTGGCCGGGTCGAGATCGAGCCGGGCGCGGTCAATGTCATTCCTTCCGAAGCGCGGTTCACGATCGATATCCGGGCGCCGCGCGACGAGCAGCGTCAACGCGCCGTCGCCGACCTCTCCAAGCGGCTCGCCGCCGCCGCGGCGGCGCGCAAGGTCGAGCTCCAAATGACGCAAACGCACGAAGCCCGCGCTTATACGTGCCATCCCGCGATCGTCGCTGCGCTGAAGGCGAGCGTCGAACGTACTTACCGGGCGCCCGCGCGATTGCTGCCGTCAGGCGCCGGGCACGATACGATGATCATGGGACAGTTCTGTCCCGCCGGCATGTTGTTCGTGCGCTGCAACCGCGGAATCAGTCACAATCCCGCAGAATCGATCACCCTCGAAGACGCCGAGGCGGGCCTCGCCGCTCTGATCGATTTCACCCGGCGTTTCAGCGCGCAGGCGGCGCCGTCAGGCCGGGCCACCTCTTAAAAACGCCGCATTGCCGGGGCCTTGTATTTGAAGCGGCCAAAGCGCGCGCCGAAGCGGCGCCGTCTCAGTCGAGCTCGCCGGAACCAGGCGAGGCTCTGCGGCGTTACCAGACGTCGTTTTCGGTTGGGGCAAAGCTCCAGGGCCTGACGCTGAAAAAGCGCGGGCGTCGCCAAGCGAAAACGGGAGGAACGACATGCACACCCATCACCACAGCGGCAATTCGCCCAATGTCCACGCCCTGCACGCCGCGGATCTCCACGATAACGACGAGATTCGCCGAGTATTCGGCGCGACGCCGATCTACATTTTGAGGCAGTCCTATGGACATGGTTTCGCGCCGGGCATGCCCGGCGACGTCACGCTCGCGCAAGCCATGGACCACATCGACAACGCGTCGTTGAACTTGCTGGCGCGCCGTCTCGCCCATCGCGACGCGGACGATTTGAATCGAATGTAAGCGGCTTCGCCGCAGCCCTTGCGATCGCCCTGCGACGCTTTCGGGTCGCGGGGTTTCTTTTTGCGCTGGGCGGAGCCCTATTGACAGCGTTCTATCCACAAAATACGGAGTCCGAAATAAATGGATCGTCGGCGGGTCGCCGGAAACGAGGGTCTACGCCGTGATGATCGCTTTGCCGTCGCAAACCGTCGCACCGCGCCGTCGCCGCGTCTCGAATCGCCGATCATGAGAGCGCGCCGACGCGGTTGACGCATTCAAGGATAGAACAATGGGGGAAAGGATGACGACGGGTTTTTTTGGCGATGCGGCGCCGATCCGCTACGAGGGACCTGAAAGCGAAAATCCGCTTGCATTCCGCCATTACGAGGCCGGCCGGAGAGTATTCGGCAAGACGCTCGCCGAACATCTGCGCCCTGCGATCTGCTATTGGCACAATTTCGCTTGGGCCGGCGTCGACATGTTCGGCGCGCCGACTTTCGAGCGCCCATGGTTCGGCGACACGATGGAGGCGGCGAAGCTGAAAGCCGACGTCGCCTTCGAAATGTTCTCTCTGCTCGGCGCGCCTTTCTTCACTTTTCACGACCGCGACGTCGTTCCGGAAGGCGAAAGTCTTGCCGAATTCGGGCGCAACCTCGCGCAGATCACTGAATATTTCGCCAACAAGATGCAGACTTCCGGCGTGAAGTTGTTATGGGGCACGGCGAACCTCTTCAGTCACCCGCGCTACATGGCGGGCGCCGCGACCAATCCTGACCCCGACGTTTTCGCTTACGCGGCGGCGCAGGTGAAGAACGCGCTCGATGCCACCCATCGCCTCGACGGGGCGAACTACGTACTCTGGGGCGGTCGCGAGGGCTATGAAACGCTGCTCAACACCGATTTGAAGCGCGAGCTGGAGCAGCTTGGCCGGTTCCTCTCGCTCGTCGTCGATTACAAGCACAAGATCGGCTTCAAGGGCGTAATCCTTGTCGAGCCGAAGCCGCAAGAGCCGACCAAGCATCAATATGATTACGACGTCGCGACCGTGTTCGGCTTCCTGCAGCGGTTCGGCCTTGAAAAGGAAGTCAAAGTCAATATCGAAGTCGGCCACGCCGTGCTGGCCGGCCATTCCTTCGAGCACGAAGTCGCGACGGCTTTCGCGCTTGGCGTTTTCGGCTCGCTCGATCTCAACCGCAACGACTATCAATCGGGCTGGGACACGGACCAGTTTCCAAACAATGCGGCCGAGCTGGTCCCGGCCTTCTATCACATCCTTAAAGGCGGCGGCGTCGCGCCGGGCGGGCTCAATTTCGACGCCAAGCTGCGCCGCCAGTCGATCGATCCCGAAGACCTGCTCATCGCCCATATTGGCGGCCTCGACACTTGCGCGCGGGCGCTGATCTCAGCGGCCAAGCTGATCGAGGACGGCAAGTTCGATCAAGCCCTCGCCGCCCGCTACGCCGGCTGGGAAAAGCCGGAAGCCAAGGCTATGCTCGGGAGCCAGCGAACCCTCGAGGACATCGTCAGGCGCGTCGCCGCGGAGAAGATTTCGCCCAAGCCGCGGTCAGGCAAGCAAGAATGGTTCGAGAATTTGCTGAATCGGTATATTTGATTCAGCAAACGCGACGCTTGAAGATATAACGCAGCTTCAGGGGTCTCCTCTCGCCATTCGCGAGGAGAGGCAAGGCGAGGGCCGGCCGGCGAGTCTCGACGGTCCGAAGCTGAGCGAATCGGCCCTCTCCGTACCTTTCTCCGCGCGCGGGAAGAGGGGGGGTTGACGCTGCGCCTATATTCCCGTCGCTCCTCCTCATTTATCCCAGGGGTCGCTTCCGCCAATGTCCAACGCCATCGAAGACGCGCCGATCGCCACCTACCCGAGCCTCAGGGGCAAGGTCGTACTGATCACAGGCGGCGGCAGCGGCATCGGGGCGGCGATCACGCGCCGCTTCGCCGAGCAGGGCGCCAAAACGGCGTTCATCGACATTGCCGAGGCGCCGTCACGGGCTTTAGTCAAGAAATGGAGCGCGCCCGGTCGCGAGATTCACTTCGAGAAGGCCGACTTGAAGGATATCGGCGCGCTGCGCGCGGCGGTGACGGCGATCCGCGACCGCGTCGGCCCGATCGACATTCTCATCAACAACGCCGCGCATGACGAGCGCCACACGCTCGATGCGCTGACGCCGGAATATTTCGACGATCGCATCGCGGTTAATCTCAAACATCAATTCTTCATGGCTCAGGCCGTATTGCCGGACATGGTCGAGAAGAAAAAGGGCGTCATCATCAATTTCGGCTCGACCTCCTGGATGCTTGGCCGCGGCGGCATGCCGGTCTACACGGCGGCGAAATCGGCGGTGCTTGGCCTCACTCGCTCGATCGCCCGCGATTACGGCCCGCACAATGTCCGCTGCCTCGCCATCGCGCCGGGCTGGATCATGACCGAGCGCCAGATGACGCTCTGGCTGACGCCGGACGGCGAAGCCGAGCTGATGAACGGGCAATGCGTGAAACGCAAGCTTGTGCCGGACGATATGGCTCGCGTGGTCTTGTTCTTCGCCTCGGACGAAGCGGCCGTGATGACCAATCAGCAGTACGTCGCCGACGGCGGCTGGATCTGACGAGGCGGGCATGATCGTCGTCTTCGGCTCGATCAATCTCGATCTCATCACGCGGGTCGAGCGAATCCCGGGACCGGGCGAGACCACGCTTGGCGTCGATTACGCGACAAGCCCCGGCGGCAAAGGCGCCAATCAGGCTTTGGCGGCGCGGCGCGCCGGCGCGAAAGTCGCGATGGTCGGGGCGGTCGGCAAAGATTCCTTCGCCGCCGAGGCGCTTGCGCTTTTGAAAGCGGACGACGTCGATCTGTCGGCGACCGCCGAAGTCGCGGCGCCGACCGGCGCCGCGTTCATCGCAGTCGATCCGAACGGCGAGAACGCCATTGTCGTCGCCTCGGGCGCCAACCGTTTCGCCAAGGCCGCGCAGCTTGAGCAGCTCGCGATGGGCCCAGGCGACATCCTCGTCTTGCAGCGCGAAACGCCGCCGGCCGAAGTCGAAGCGGCCGCGCTCCACGCCAAGGCGAAGGGCGCGCGCGTCATCTTGAACCTCGCGCCGGCAGGCGCGCCGAGCGACAGGCTGCTGCGCGCGTTGGACGCGCTTATCGCCAACGAACACGAGGCTTTGACGCTGGGCGAAGCCGCGAAGCTCGAGACGCGCCAGCCGGAAGAGGTCGCCGCTCATCTCGACCGCGCGCTCGGTCTGGCGACGATCGTCACGCTTGGCGCGGCCGGCGCGGTCGGCTATTCGAACGGCGTCCGCTTCGCCTCGGCGGCGCCGGCGGTCAAAGCCGTCGATACGACCGGCGCCGGCGACACGTTCGTCGGCGCCTTCGCCGCCGCGCTCGATCGCGGCCTCGCCTTTGACGACGCGATCAAGCGCGGCGTCGCCGCCGGCAGTCTCGCCTGCGCCAAGCCGGGCGCGCAGCCGAGCATGCCCTACGCGGCCGAGATCGAGGCGTTGGCGCGCTAGGCAAAACGGAGGAGGCGAAGACGAGCGAATGAAAACCGCCCTCTGCTATGGCGATTCTAACGTATGGGGCGCCAAGCCGATGTCGTCCTGGACCGACGGCGGACGGTACGAAGCCCGGCAGCGCTGGCCGAGCATCATGCAGGAGGCGCTGGGCGAGGATTGGCATGTCGTCGCCGAAGGCCTGCCTGGCCGCACCACGGTTCATCCCGATCCGGTCGAAGGCGGCCATATGTCGGGGCTTGCTCACTTGCGGCCATGCCTCGAGAGCCATCGGCCGCTCGATCTTCTCGTCTTCATGCTGGGGACGAACGATTTCAAGCGGCGTTTCGGCCTCGAAGCCGAAGACGTCGCGCAAGGCGTCAAGCAATTGATCTTGGCGGCGCAAGGTCTTGATGTTTTCACTGCCGAAAAGAAGCGGATTTTCGTCGTCTGCCCGCCGCCGATCGAGGTCGTCGGCATATTCGCGACAATGTTCGAAGGCGCCGACCGCAAGTCGCGCGAGCTCGCGCCGCTGCTCAAGGACGTCGCTCGATCCTGCGGGGCGGGATTTCTCGACGCCGGCGCGATCATCCGGTCGAGCCCGATCGACGGAATTCATCTCGGCCCGGAAGCGCCAGTCGCCCTCGGCCGCGCGGTCGCGGCGGCGCTGCCGACCTTTCTCGCCGAGGCGGGTTAGCGGAAAGCGACGAAATGCTCGCCGCCCATTAACGGCTTGTTCGCGGCTGCGCGCTATCGTCCAGAATGCGGGCCACTGGGCTGGGGCCGCGTCGCCGGTTCACGCATGTTGCGTTCGTCCATTCTCGTTGCGATCGTCGCTTGCATCGTCGCCGTCTATGCGCCGACCGTCTTTCCGGCTCTGCTCCAAGCGATGAGCGGCGGGACGAGCGACGCGCCCATGGCCGCCAATGCGGGCGCGCGCCCGGCTCAAGCGTCTGCGAGCCTGACGGGCGTCGGGGAAGATCGCATGATCGAAATCGCCGCCGACGGCGGCGGCCAGTATTCGACCGACGTCGTCATCAACGGCGTCGTGGTTCACATGTTGGTCGACACCGGCGCGACGACGGTCGCGCTTTCGGCCGAGACCGCGCAACGGCTGAGCCTGCCCTTGAGCGAGGCGAGCTACACCGCGCTCGTCCACACCGCCAACGGCGTCGCCCGCGCCGCGCCGATCGTACTGCCTGCGGTCAGCGTCGGCAATATTTACGTGCCGGCGGTGCAAGGCCTGGTTTTGGAGCGCCGAGCCGGCCGTGTCGATCTGCTCGGCATGAGCTTCTTGAAGCGCCTCTCCTCAGTCGAGCAGCGATCCGGACGGCTCGTCCTGCGACAATAGAGACGCCGCCGGCCGCTGAATGCGACCGGCGGCCAACCTTTCAGTTCTTGCCATTGATGGCGATGCGCCGCGTCCTCGATTGGGCTTGCGCCGTCTTCGGCAAAGTCACGGTCAGGACGCCGTTCTTGAAGGACGCGGAGACCCTGTCCTCATCGACGTCGCCGCCGACCGGGATGCGGCGCTCGAAGCGGCCGTAAAAGCGCTCGGAGAAGTGCCGATCCTTGTCTTCGGTTTCGGATCGCTTTTCGCCGCGCAGCGTCAGCGCGCCGTCCTCCATCACGACCTCGACGTCCTTCTCGTCGAGACCTGGCAGGTCGGCGGCCACTCGGATTTCCTTATCTGTCTCCGAAATGTCGACGTTCGGCCACGCGCCGCCCCATGACGGGCGGCCGCTAAGAAGTGGCGAGTCGAAGCTGCGGAAAGCATCGTCGAAGAGCCGGTTGACCTCGCGATGGAGGGCAAGGAACGGGCTCTCGTAGTCACGAAAGCTCGTCGGAGTCGGGCTCGAGCCACGACCCCAAGGAATAAGATCACGGACGTTCATCGGTCTGCTCCTTCTTTCTCGGGCGAAGCTCCGCCGCCGGCGCGGCGGCTGGGCGCTTCGCATGAACCTGGCCGCTCAGGCGGCCTTGGCGTCGGCGAGCTTCGGCCGGGCCTCTGCGGCGCGCTGAACCTGGATTTTGCGCGGCTTCATCCGCTCGGGCAGGTCGCGCGCCAGATCGATGATCAGCATGCCGTTCTCGAGCTTCGCGGCGACCGCCATGACGTAGTCGGCCAGCTCGAACCGGTGTTCGAAGGCGTCCTTCATGCCGCGGTGAAGGTACTGAACCTCGCCCTCGCCAGTCTTGGCGCCGCTCACCACGAGTTCGTTCTGCTCTTGGGTGATGGTGAGATTTTCGGCGCCGAATCCCGGCGTCGCCATGATGATGCGATAGGTTTCGTCGCCCGTTTTGACGATGTCATAGGGCGGCCAGTCGCCGGTTTGCGTTTCGAGCGCGCTTTCGAGCAGATCGAGCGCTCGGTCGAAACCGATGCTGGACCGGAAAAAGGGGGTAAATTCCTGACTTATCCTCATAGCCACATCCTCCATTGAGCAACATGGATACGAAGGGGCGCCGAAGAGCTGCGCCTCTTGGCCTTGCCGGCCCCGGCAGGCGACCGGCATTTTCGATTTAGAAGCGTTCGACCTCCGTTCAAGGGGGGAAGGCCGCGAGAAAGTGGGTTGAGCCGCCCCCGATTGGCGAACCGCTCGCGAGCGACCGCCATTGCGGTTTCCGCCGCGCGGAACTCTCGCGAATCCGCGCTGTTTCCCCGGTGAAAGGCTCCGTTTCGAGAGGGTTTACGGCCATGGACAAAGCGTTGACCGCTGGCGGGTGGGCGGCTTTGATGCTCGCCGGCTTCGCCGCTCTTCCCGCGAGGGCTGACGCTTCTCCCTTGATGGGAAAGACCGTGGCGTGCGATTCCGCCCAGGAAGTCCAGTCCTTCGTCGGCGGAAAAGCCGACGAGCAGGTGAAGACGGCGCTGGACCGCGTGAATCACAAATATGGCAAGGACGCTTGCAGCGTGGAAATGCTGGTCTTTCAACCGCAGGGCAAGGTGGCGGCCGTCGTCGCCCCGGAAGGTGCGATCGAGATCCTGAAGGTGCAGGTCGTGGGGGTGGTCGACGGATCGGGAATGAAGGCGTTGACCGAGCCCGTTACGCAATACGTGCCGGTGAAAGCGAAGGGTTTGGATATCTAATTCGGCGCTTGCTGGGGCGGGGACCGCCGAGCCGAGGCGTTTTGTGTCTTGCTGTGTAAAAGGGTTGGCGGAGAAGGGCGCATGCTGTTTCGCAGTCAGCCTTCCGGCGTCCTCGCCGTCAGCCAGCCCATGCACGCCTGGATTTCCGGCCAGATTCTTCGCGCCTGGAGCGAGAGGCTCATTGAACCGTTGCTGCTCGCCGCCGAGCAGCACGACATTGGCTGGCTCGATTGGGAGACCCAGCCGACCTTCAATCCAGCCACCGGCCGGCCGCATTCATTCCGGGAGATCGGCGCAGCGACCCATGCGCCGATGTGGACGAAAGGCGTGGAGCGGGCGCTCGACGCCTGGGGCGCGCATGTGGCGCTGCTCGTCTCGCGCCATGGCGGCGTGATCTATCGCCGCTATGTCGACCGCCGCCGCGTCGCCGCCGCCGACGCGGCGGCGGCGGACCGATATTTGGCGGTTCAGTCCGTAAAAGAGAAAAGTTGGGCCGATCAGCTCGGTCTCAGCGACCAAGTCTTGCAAAGCGAGACGATGCTTGTCGCATTCGCCGATACGTTGTCTCTGGCGCTCTGCGGCGATCTGAAAACCCCGCTCGAATTGCAGGCGCCCGGACGACGCGGCGGGACGATCGCCATGCGTCTCGAAGAGCGCGGAGACCGGTCGTTCGAGTTCAGCCTTTCGCCATGGCCATTCCGCGAGACGGCCCTAACCGTCGAAGGCGAGGCGCGCCCATTGCCGGCGGATGGCCGCTTTCCGGACGAGGCCGCCATGCGCGCATGGCTTGCCGGACAAGAGCGCGTCGTATTCCGGTCGCATCTCACGGGCTAACGCGCCGTCATCCCGTGTGGGATCCAGACTTCAGACGCGCGGGAATGGCGCGTACTTTCTCACGCCCGCGACAGTTCCGGTCAGGCTCGAAAAAAATCGCCGAATGCGACGCCTCGGCGTCTAAGGCGGCGCAGCTAACGACTATTGCATGCGATATGCGTTTATGATAGGCATGAGCCGCTGCCCCTAGTCCCTGGACTGGGCTTGGCGAAGTACAAGGGAGGAAATCGATGAAAAGAAGCGCCGGTCGCGCGCTCTTGCGCGCCTTGCCTGCATTGGCCGCTGTTGTCGCGCTCTCGGTCGGCGCCGCAGAAGCCTCCAACAACAAGATCGCGCTGATCCCCGGCGGGCCGCATCCCTATTTCGCGCCCTGGGAGCAGGCTGCGGCCGACGCGAAGAAGGATTTCAACATCGCCGCGGTCGACTTCAAAGTGCCGACCGAATGGAAGCTCAATCTGCAGACGGAGTTGATCGAGAGCTTGCTGACGCAAGGCTATAATGGCTTCGGCATTTTCCCCGGCGACGCCGTCGGCATCAACACGACGATCGAAGAGCTCGCGTCGAACAACGCGCCGGCTTTGGCCCTCGCCGGCTGCGCTCAAGATCCGACCAAAGCGGCCTTCTGCCTCGGCACCGATGTCTACAATTCTGCCTATCTCGGCACGAAAGCCTTGATCAAGGCGATGGGCGGCAAGGGCAAGATCGTTCACCTCGCCGGCCTGCTGGTCGACCCGAACACCAAATTGCGCATGGACGCCGTCGAGAAAGCGGTCAAGGAGACCGGCGGGGCCGTGACCCTGATCCAGCATATCACCGACACCGACGCTCAGGAGGCGGCGGATCAAAAGATCAACGCGCTGCTTGGCGCGCAAAAAGATCAGATCGACGGACTGATCGCCACCGCCTATATCCCCTCCGTCGTCGCCGCCAAATCGCTTCGCAATCTCGGCGACAAACGTATCAAGCTGGTCGGCATCGACGACGACAAGATCGTCCTCGACGCGATCAAGGACGGGTTCGCCGCCGGCACGATGGCGCAGAATCCCTATGGCCAAGGCTATATCGGCGCGTATGTCCTCGACCTCTTGGCGAGCGGAATTTGCAAGGTGCGAGCCGACGCGCCGTTCATCAAAACGCCGCAGACGGCTCGTTTCATCGACTCGGGCACCCTGCTGATCAGCACTGACAATATCGGCTCGTACAAGGACGACCTGAAGAAGATCACGAACGACATTCGTTCTTCGATCAAGTCGAAATATTTGGACTGCAAATAAGCTTGGTCGAAACGCTCCGGACCCGCCGCGCGGCGGTCCGGAGCGCCGGCCTCGCGGCCGCTAGCCGAGCAAACAGGATCGACCCGTTTCATCTGCGCAAGCCCGAGCATGAGCCTCGCAAGCGATATCGAACTCCGCTCCGGGCGTCGCGCCTGGCTGAGCGAACAATCGGGCGCGATCGGCCTTGCCGGCATCGTGATTATCTTCTGGATCGTTTTCGCCAGTTGGGCGCCCGGCTTCGTCTCGCCCTTCAACCTCTTCGCCATATCGCGGACGCTCGCCATCGACATCGTGATCGGCTTCTCGACCATGGTCGTTCTGGCGACCGGCGGCATGAACCTGGCGATCGGGGCGATCGGCGTCTGCAGCGTCATGCTCGCCGGCTATCTGATGCAAAAACTCGGCGTCCCTTATCCGCTCGCTTTGACCGTCGCGCTGCTGCTCGGCGCGCTGCTGGGCTGGGCCAATGGGGTCGCGATCGTCCGCTCCGGCGTGAATTCCTTCATCATCACCTTGGCGAGCGCCAGCCTCTATACCGGCGGCATGCTGATCCTGAGCAAGGCTGTCATTTACAACGCCTTGCCGCCGGCGATCGCGGCCTTCGGCCGGATGCGCTTCGGCTTCGTCTCGCCGCTTCTGATCGTCGCGCTGGCGATCGGCGCGGCGCTCGTTGTCCTGTTTCGCTTCACGGCGCTCGGGCGCGAAATTCTCGCCGCCGGCGCCAACGCCCGCGCCGCCCAGCTTTCCGGCGTCCCGGTCAGCCGGGCGATCATCGTCGCCCATACGCTATCCGGTCTCCTGGCTGCGGCCGCCGGGCTCATGCTGCTCAGTCGGCTCGGCGCCGCGATGCCTTCGATCGGCGAGGATTGGCTGCTGCCCTCCTTCCTTGCGCCCGTGCTCGGCGGCGCGCTGCTCAGCGGCGGCTCGATCTCGGTCGTCGGCGCGATGATCGGCGCCCTGTTGGTCACGACCATTCGCTCCGGCCTGCTGATCATGCAGGTCGGCAATTTCTGGCTGCTGCTCTTTCTGGGCATGATGCTGCTCCTCGCCGTGCTGCTCGATCGCTATCGTACGGTCTACGCCGAGCGCCGCAGCTTGGGACGACGCGCATGACTTGGTCGCAGCGTTTCCTCGCGCAGGAATGGTCGATGCTCGCGGTCGCCATCGCGATCGGCTTCGTGATCCTGTCGCTGCTCTCGCCCGCCTTCCTCACCGAATATAATCTTTATGTCATGTTGCGCTCGTTCTGCGTCGTGCTCGTCGTCGCCTTTGCGCAGATGCTGACGCTCGCCGTCGGTCAGCTCAATCTGGCGATCGGCGCGCTTGGCGGCCTGGTCGCCATCGCGGTTGGCGGCATGATGGAGAAGCTCGGCTTTCCGATCAGCGCGGCTGTCGGGCTCGGGCTTCTGATCGGACTCGGCGGCGGACTGGCGAATGGGCTGCTGACCGTACGCACCGGAATCAACGGCTTTATCATAACTCTCGCGACCGCTTCCGTGTTCACCGGGATCAATCTCGGCGTCACCGAATCGATCCCCTTCTATAATTTGCCGGGGCCGTTCGTCGCGTTCGGCGTCGGGCGGTTCTTCGCCGTGCCCTACCTTCTCATTCCGCCGGTCCTGGCTGCGCTGCTGCTCGCGCTGTTCCTCGCCCGCACCGCGCCCGGCCGATACTTGCTCGCGGTCGGAGGCAATGCGCATGCGGCGGAACTCTCCGGCATCCCGCGGGACCGGATCATCGTCCTCGCCCACGCTCTGTCGGGTCTGCTTGCGGCGATTGGCGCCATTCTAGCGGAAGCGCAACTCGGCTCGGCCCAGCCGACAATCGGCGCCGACTGGCTGGTCATGTCCTTCGCCGCGCCGATCATTGGCGGCGCCGCCTTGACCGGCGGCCATATTTCGGTCGCGGCCACCGCGCTCGCCGTCGTGCTCGTCGTGCTGATCCAGAACGGCATGGTTCTCGCCAAGGTCGATCCGTATTGGGTGCAGTTTCTGCTCGGCGCCCTGATCTTGGCTGCGGTTGGGCTCAATCGCCTGCGCGCCGTCCGGGTCGAGGCCGCTTAAGAATGCGCGTCACGATCGACAGCATTGGCAAGAGCTTTCCCGGCGTCGTCGCGCTCGGTGGGGTCTCCTTCGAGGTCCATCCGGGCGAAATCCATGCGCTGATGGGCGAAAACGGCGCCGGCAAGTCGACGCTGATCAAAATTGTCACCGGCGTGTACCGGCCGGACCGCGGCCGGCTGCTGATCGACGGCGCGGCGGCAAACTTTGCCTCGCCGCGCGATGCGATCGCCGCCGGCATCAGCGCCGTCCATCAGGAGCGCAATCTCATTCCGCGCTTCTCGGTCGGCGAGAACATCATGATCGAGAACCTGCCGATCCGGCGCGGTCTTGTCGACTATGGCGAGGCGCACGCCCAGGCGCGGCGCTTTCTCGACATGATCGATCCATCGATCGACACGCGCGCCGAGGTGCGCCGGCTCTCTGTCGCGCAGATGCAGATTGTCGAGATCGCCAAGGCTTTGTCGCTCGAAGCCGGCCTGTTGCTGCTTGACGAGCCGACTGCGTCGATTACCGACCATGAAGCGCAGGCGCTTTTCGCCGTGCTGCGGCGTCTGAGGAGCGAAGGCAAGGCGATCGTCTTTGTCAGCCACAAGCTTGAAGAAGTGATCGCGCTCTGCGATCGCGTCACGGTGCTGCGCGACGGCAAGGTCGCCGCCGCCGGCGAGCTGATCGCCGCGATGAGCCGCAGCCGCATCGTCTCGGCGATGATCGGCCGAGAGGAGCGCGTCGCCGAGATTGGCCCGCGAACATTCGCTCGCGGTACGCCGGCCTTGGAGGTGCGCGGCCTGGCGACGTCGCTCGGCCATAAAGATGTCAGCTTCACGCTGCGCCAGGGCGAAATTCTCGGGCTCTACGGCCTGGTCGGTTCAGGCCGGACCGAACTCGCCCGCGCATTGATCGGCGACGCGCGGATTCTCGCCGGCGAAATTCGCCTCAAAGGCGCGCCGATCTCGATCGCCGATGTTTCAGACGCCGTGCGACGCCACCGCATCGGCTATATTTCCGAAGACCGCAAGAACGAGGGCCTTATCCTCGCCCATCCGATCAGAGCCAATATCGCGATCACGATATGGCCGCGCCTGGCGTCCCGGCTCGGCCTTCTGACCAGGCGGCTTGAAGAACGAGCCGCGACGCCCCTAGCGCGCAAGCTCGATATCCGGACGCCGTCCCTCGAACAGCAGGTCGGCAAGCTCTCCGGCGGCAATCAGCAGAAAGTCTCGATCGCCAAATGGCTGGCCGCCAGCGTCGACGTGCTCATCATCGACGAGCCGACGGTCGGCATCGACATCCGGACCAAGACCGCGATCCACGAACTGATCGCCGAAATCACCCGCGCCGGCGTATCGGTGATGCTGATCTCGAGCGACATGCCCGAAATGATCACGCTCGCCGATCGCATTCTCGTCATGCGCGACTTTGCGCTGGTCGGCGAGATCGAGAACGAGCGGCGCTACGAACCGATGAGCCGGCGAATCATGGGCTTCATTCACGCCGGTCTCGAGGCTGGCGAGAGCCAGCAGGAGGCGAGCCATGGCTAAGGTCGATCGTGTCGAAGTCCTGATGGTCGACTTGAAGCCGAAGGTCACGCGCACCGACGCGATTCAAGCCTTTGTCAGCCAAGAGACGCCAATCGTCCGCATCCATAGCGACGAGGGAATCGTCGGCGCCGGCTATTCCTATACGATCGGCACCGGCGGCCACGCTGTCGTCGATCTGATCGTGCGTCATCTTGCGCCGCGTCTGATCGGCCGGGATCCCGCTTTCGTCGAGGCGATCTGGCGCGATCTCCTGTTCCACACGCATGCGACGTCGGTCGGCGCAATCACCTCGCTCGCGCTCTGCGCGATCGACATGGCGCTTTGGGACATGCGTTGCCTGAAAAGCGGGCGGCCGCTCCATGTCGAGGCCGGCGGCGCGCAAACCTCGATCCCGCTCTATACGACCGAGGGCGGCTGGCTTCAGCTCGAGACCTCAGCCCTGGTCGAGGACGCGCTCGCCGCCAAGGCCGCCGGCTTCGGCGGCGCCAAGATCAAGGTCGGCCGGCCGCCGCATGAAGACGTGGCGCGGCTGGCGGCGGTGCGCGCCGCGGTCGGCGCGGATTTCGAAATCATGATCGACGCCAATCAGGCCTTCACGGTCGAGGCGGCGATCCGCCGCGCGCGGCTCTACGAGCCGTTCGACCTCGCTTGGTACGAGGAGCCTCTCCCGGCCGACGACATTGACGGCCACACTCGTTTGTCGGCGACCACCACGCTGCCGATCGCGGTGGGCGAATCGCTGTATAGCCTGTCCCATTTTCGCGAATATTTGCAACGCGGCGCCTGCTCGGTCATCCAAGCCGACGTCGCGCGGATCGGCGGAATCACGCCCTGGCTCAAGGCCGCGCATCTCGCCGAAGCATTCAATGTCGCGATCTGCCCGCATTTCTTGATGGAGCTGCACGTCGCTCTGGGCTGCGCCGTACCCAATGCGCGCTGGATCGAATATATCCCGCAGCTCGATGCTCTGACTTCGAGCGGCATGGCGATCCGCGACGGCCGCGCGACGCCCTCCGACAAGCCCGGACTCGGCGTCGCGTGGGATTGGCAAAAGATCGAGCGGCTGCGGGTGGACGACAGAACCTATGTTATCGACGAAACCCATCGCTAAAGACGAGCGCGTCAATCGCCGCCGCCCAAGCGGCGAAACTCGCCGCCTGGCGAGAGGTTTTCGCGATTCGGAACCGGAGAGCCTTCCGCTTTACGAGGCGATCTACCGCATCCTTCGCCAGCACATCGCCGCGGGCGCCTTGCCGCTGGGGCTCGTGATTGGCGAGGCCGCCGTGGCGCGCGCTTTCCAATCGGGCCGCATCCCGGCTGGGGCCGCGCTGCGCCGCCTGAAGCAAGAAGGCCTGCTTCGCGACTATGGCGGGCGGGGGCTGATGATCGCCGGCGACGGCGCGAAGCCGCTTCGTCTCGATCTCGTCGAGGCAGGCCTGACTTTACCGGAATCCGTCGCGCTCAACGCGAAAGCGCGCAACCGTCGCATCAAAATCTACCCGGAAGTCGAGCATACGGTCGCCTATCATCTGTCCTATGGCCGGTTTCTGCTCAACGAGAGCCTGCTCGCCGAGCATTATGGCGTCAGCCGGACGGTGGCGCACGAAATCGTCGCTCAGCTCGATCGTGTCGGCCTCGTCGCGCAGGACCGCAATCGGCGCTGGTACGTCGGGCCGTTGACGGCGAACCTGATGCGCGAGCATTTCGAATTGCGCTGGCTGCTCGAACCCGTGGCGCTTGATCAGGCCTTTCCGCATTTGGAGCGCGCCGACCTTCAGGAGAAGGAGGCGCGAGTCAGGAATCTTCAGAAGGGTCAGCGGACGCCGGCGAAATTGGAGCGCCTCGAGCGCGATCTCCATATCGATACGGTCCTGCGCTGCACGAATTCGCGCTTGAGCGAGGCGATCAGACGGAGCCAATTGCCGCTGCTCGCCACGCACGACATTTTTCAACGCCATCATGACGCGGCCGAGGTCGAGACGATGTTGGCCGAGCATCTTGCGGTCTTTCGCCATCTCGTCGCCGGCGCGCCGGAAAAGGCGCGCGCGGCGCTCCATCGTCATTTGAAGCGGTCGGTCGAGCCGAATGTCCGTCGTCTCGGCGGGCTCGGGCCGCTGCCCGAATCGCGCCGTGTCCCCTATTTGGTCGCCGCCGATTAGTCAGGGAGACGTCCGATGCGGCGTATGGGCCTGTGCAACCGGCTGCGTCCGGAAAAGGTCGCCGAATACAGAGCGCTCCACGCCCAAGCCTGGCCTGGCGTGCTGGCGACGATCACGGCGTGCAACATCCGGAACTTCTCCATCTTCCTGCGCGAGCCTGAGAACCTGCTCTTCGCCTATTGGGAGTATCACGGCGAAGATTTCGCCGCGGATATGCGCAAGATGGCCGCGGACCCGACCACTCGGCGCTGGTGGGCGCTGACGGATCCTTGCCAGCAGCCCTACGAGAGCCGCGCCGCCGGCGAGAATTGGGCGATGATGGAGGAGGTTTTCTTTCATCCCTAACGGGCTGCCATCGCGGCTTCGATGTGCGCCGAAGGCCGCGTAGCCGACAGGGGTCCACGGGGCCGCGCGCCACGAGGCCGCGAAAAGGGAATTGCGGCCGCCGCGGCGGCGCGCTCAAGCTGTTCGTCGACGCTTTTTCAGTCGGCGATAGGCAGGTCGCGACTGTCGATCTGCACGGTCGCTTCGTCAGGATGACCGCGCTACTGACCCCTTCCCGCCGCGCGAGCGGCGAGAGGCTGATTCTTTGCGCGCCAGCGGGTTACAGCTTAAGCCCGATCCGGCTGAAACGCGCGATTTGGTTCGACGCCGCCTTCGCGCGCGGTCCGCGCGTCGTGGTCGCTGTCAGACCGCCTCGCCGGCGGAAGCTGGAGCACTCTCGCGTATTGACCAGGCCGAAGCGAGGTCAGCATCACGATTTCGCCGTCCGGAAACTCCAAGGCGTCGTGATGGACGTTGGGCCGGTGCATGTTAACCTGCCGGAACTGCGCCACGCGCCCTCTCGATTTCCGGCGCCAAATCGCACGCAGGAAGGAAAAGTCATAGGCCGTCAGCACGTCGTTGTCGAAAGCCAGCTCGGTTCCGGGCTGCAGGCAAATTGCGACATGGGGCGAGCCGACGGCGCAGAATCCGCGCGTGGACGTCGCGCCGAATCTCGTCGTCAATAACCGATCGCCAATTTGCGCCGGCCTCGATGCGACGTGATGAAGACTGTAGTCGCACATTGCTCAAACCTCCAATCGCTTAGGACGGACCGCTGGGCGATTCATCCACTAGACGAACTCGATCCCAACGCGCAGGAACTCCGAAAGTTTGTCGTCCGGCGCAATTAAATTGCCGTCCAGCGCAATCGGGCGCGAGCTCCGCAGCGGCGGGTCGCGGGCCAATCGATCGCTCTCTATTCCGCCTTCGATCAGAGGCGGTCGGCGCGCGCCGGACAAGGCGAATACGCGCTGATTCCAAAGCGTTCCGGCAGCCGCTCGAGCGAGAGCCTATGCGCCGCCCCGGCCCCGACAGCGGCGACCAGCGGAGCCCTGGCCTGAGAGGGACAGGTCCAGGTCGTCCGCCAAACAATCCGCCTCGAACGATGTCGACGCGCATCAGGCGAGCGCGACCATTTCATCCCAGGGCGCCCCGCTCGCGGCCGCAACGTGGAGCGATGGCGAGGGCCGGCGGCCTCGCCGCGCCTCTGCCGGTTCGGTTCGGGGGCCGCGCGTCCGGCAGCGGACGGGCGCCGCCGGCGGCCGCGGCCTCACACCTGGCTCTGCTTGATATCGAACGAAAAAGCCGGTTAGACCTCAAAGTGCGGACGCGCAAAGATTTTGCGCCGACGATTCAGCGCCTTACGATCGCCTTAATGGGTCGACCGAGGTAGAGACGGGAGCGCCGGCGGGTTCGGCGAGCCGGCTCCCGCGCCGCTGCCCCGGAAGCGATCGATGCGCCGCCGACCGTCGACTTGGAGACTCGTTTGAGCGAGCCCGAACAGTTCTCGCCCGTTACGTACGACCTCAGCGAGGCCGCGCTGAAGGAGCTTTATCGCGATCTTGACGCGGACCGCGCCGAGAATGTGACGAAACTGATCGACGAAGCCGAGGAGTTGATCGAATCGAGCCTGCAAAAAAAGCCCGACCGGTCAAAGAACCCGCCGCCCGATAAGCCCGCTGGCGAAAGGCCCGTCGCGCTTGACGGCCCAAAGGTCGAGCCTGCGCCGACCCTCGATTCCAAACCTGCTCGCCAGCAGAAGACCCGCGACAGGGATCCGTCGCGGTCGAAGATGGGATGGAAGATCGCCGCCGCTCTCGTCGCGCTTGCTTTGCTCGCCGTGGCCGCCGGCGTGATTCGCCATTGGCCGGCTCCGACGCCGCGGGTCGCGCGCGCGGCGCAGCCCGCGCCAGCGGTTACGGGATTCCTGCACGTCGCCGATTTGGCGGCGGGCCGTAAGATCAATCCGGGCGAGGTCTACGCGGTCGATATTCCCGCCGACACGGCGCATCTCGAAGTTGTTTCGGGCGCGGTCGCGCTCGTCGCCAGGAACGGCGCGACCCTACGCTCTTGCTCGAATGAGTCCTTTGTCGTGGAGATCAAGCACGGGTCGCCCGGTTCGGCCGGTCCCCTGGTCTCTTCCTGCGGCAAAGAACCGGCGGTCGTCCGCGCCGCCATCCCTCCGCCGCCGCTGCCCGCGCCGGTTCCGACGGTATCGGTCTCTCCGTCCGCCGCCGAACGGCCAAGCGGCGATTGAAGTCGAGCACAGCGATTAGCACTTTTCGCGGCTCGGACTCGGCTTCCGTTTGCGGCGGCGACAGGATCGGCTCGCGGCGGAAAGCCGGCCAAAGCTCGTCCGGAACACGGCGAAGCTCGGGCAAGATTCGCTGCGGGTCGCCGGCCGTCGCGGGAACCAACAGCCGGCGGTCGGCGTTGTTTGGGGCTTTTGTGGAATTAGAGGTTGGCGGGAGGCGCTCCGCATGTCCGATCCCAATATGTTCAACGCCCGCGAGGAGCCTGTGCTCAGTCAAGCGTTTGCGACCGCTTGGCGCGCCGTAACGGCGCAACATCCGCAGCTGGGAACGTCGATCGCGCTGCAATCTCGGATCGCGGCGGCGCTTCTAGCCGCTGCTGCTCGGGGAATTGCCGATCCCGCGCTCATGGCCAAAGCGGCGATCGAGCGGTGTTCGTCGCCCCCGCGCAGCGCGCAATTCAGCTAAACGGACCGGCGCTGACGAAGCGCCGTTTCTGTGAGGGGCCTAACTCACTCTGAGTTGATAGGTTTCGCCGATGGTGCTGATGAGCGACCAGCCGGTGACTTCGAGATCGTCCCGATAAAATTCGAATTTTCTTCCGCCGAATTTTGAATCGGAGTCAGACGCGTTGAGCGCCGCCAACGCGGCCTCCGGATTGAGGAAATCTCCGACGATTTCCCTCGCGGGCGGATCGGCTTCTTGGTCGTAGATCAGCTTGTAGGTCGCCATCGGGCTGCTCTCACGGGGGCAGTTCGAGGAAATGACGCGCACCTTGCAGGTATCGACCGACATAGGTCCGCTTACGACGCGGATTACTGAAGCATAGAGTCGGTGAACAGCCGATGAACCGCCCGCGTTTCGGCGAAGTGGCCAGCTTTTTGAAGCGGCGCGCCGAGTTCGAAGAGGATTGTCGTCACGTCAGAAGGATTCGCTTCTCCTCGTGCGCGGAGCGGATCGCGGCCTGGCACAGCCGGATAGAGGCGAGATTGCCGCGCGCCGAATTGAGCGGCTCGCGATCCTCTTCGATCGCGCAGAGCAATTCGCCCATCGCCCCGGCGAAGCCGTCGTTGAACCAAGTCCCCGTCAGGAGCGGGCGCGCAATCCCGGCCGCGGTGGCGAGGACGACCGATTGTTCGCCGAGATTGGGGCCGGCGCTGGAGACCGAACCCGCCGAGCCGACGACAATCGTGGCGTCGAGAGCGCCGAATTTCGTGTCGCCGTCGAAAACCAGCGAAGCCTGTCCGCCGGGGAAGGCGACGAGCGCCTCGGCCAGGAGCGGCGGCCGCGCCGTCTGGCCGCTCGCATAGGCGCGCGTCGCAATGACGCTGGTCGCCCTTTCGCCGATCACGCTGACCAGAAAGTCGAACCAGTGAATGCCGAAATCCCACAGGATGACGTCATCAATCAGGTCGAACGGCGTGCCGGCGATCCAGCCATGGCTCCAATGGATGGCGACATGCGCGCCGATGACGTCGCCGATCAAGCCGGCCCGGACCGCTTCGCGCATATAGGCGAGATGCGGCGCCCAGCGGCCGTTCTGATTGACCGCGAGCTTAACGCCCTTCCGCTCGGCCTCCTCGGCCAGCGCCGCCCCGACCGAGACATCGACGACGAACGGCTTTTGCGACAAGACGTGTTTGCCCGCGGCGATGGCGCGGCGCATCAATTCGATGCGAGGCTCGGGATGCGTCGTGATGTCGAGCGCCTTGATCGTTGGATCGCGCAACAAACGTTCGACGTCGTCGGTGGCGAGAGCGTCCGGAAAATAGGCGTCGCGCCGCGCTTTGGCGCGCCTAACGTCGCGCGATGCGATCGCGACGACGTTCAATCCGTATTTGCGATAGGCGTCGAGATGAGCGGCGCTGATGCCGCCGGCGCCGACAAGGCCGACGCCGACCGTACGATCTTTGGGCATGGGGGGCCGGTAGGGCAGGTCAGGCGCGGCGATTTCGGCGGCCTTCTTGCCGACCAGCGCGTAGTCCCGCTCGGCGGGATCGGGAAGCGTTTCGCTCATGGCAAGAGCGGCAAGGTTCGGCGCTCTTGGGCGGATAACGCGGCTGTGTCGACGATCCGCTGAGCCGTGCGGCACAAGGCCGGGTCGAGCGGGCCTTCGAACGGCTTTCCGGTCTCCTTGCAGTAAAGCACATATTCGATCGGCCCGCGGAAAGGGGCTTCGAGCGCATCCGCAGGAAGGTAATGGATCTCCTTCCGGGCGCGGGTCTGGACGCCGATATGCGGCTCGTAATCGTAGCTCGAAATCGTGCCGTCTGTTCCGACGATGACGAAGCCGCATTTCGGCTGCGGCTGGAGGGTCCAGGGGTCGGTAAACGTGCCCCATCGCGTCTCCATTTTCGAAAGGCCGGTCGCATATCTGCAAATGGTGATCGAATGCTCGTCGACTTCCAACCCTGGGGGTTGATCGACGACGGACGTCACTTCGATCGGCGCTTCGCCGTTCATGTACCAAGTGCCGAGCGTCGCGCCGTAGCCGAGATAGTCGAGCAAGCTGCCGCCGCCGAACGCCTTTTTGTACCACCAGGACGATGGTTTCTTGCTCTGCACCTCTTCCTCGCTTACCTCGACCTTGTCGGCGAGATGATATAGCGGCCCGCGATTGCCGTCGTAGAAATGGACCTCGATCGCCTTGCCGATCGCGCCCTCGTCGATCAGCCGCTTGGCGGCGACATGCGGCGGATACCAGCGCAGCGGCCAATTGATCGCCAGGCGCACGCCGGCTTTCTTGACGGCGGCGAGAATCCGGTCGGCGTCCGCAAGCGAGGCGGCGAAGGGTTTCTCGATCAGCATGTCGACGCCGAGCGTCGCGACAATTTCGGCGACTTCGGCGTGGCGCGCCGTCGCAGGGCAAAGGACGGCGAGATCGGGCTTGGTCGCCTCGATGCAGGCGCGGATATCGGTGAAGACACGATCGGGACTGATCGCGAAGCTTGCGACGGCGGCCGCCATGCGTTCGGGCTGGGGATCGCAGATTCCGGCGATTTCGGCGTTCGGATGCTCATGGACCTGGCGAAGAAGATCGCCCATATGCATGTGTTCGAAGCTGATGCCGACGACGCGCCACGTCCTCATTGCGCCTCTCTCCCTTATTCGCACCCGCGCCGAATCCGCAAATCTTAAGCGGCGGCTCGGCTTTTCTGTCCGTTTTCCTTTTTACGCGATCTGCCGCCTGACGCGGCTTTGCCGCGACGAGCGTCGGCGGATTCGCCGCCGCGCAATTGAGCGATTCTCAGCACCAGCGCCATCGCAACGGACAAGGTGGCGGCCAGCGTCTTGAAACCCGAAAAGTCCTCTTCCACGACTTCGATATAGGCCTTCGACAACGGAACCAGCGGGCTGAACGCGCTGTCGGTGATCGAGACCACCGGCACGCCGCGCTCGGACGCCGAGGCGGCGAGCTCCGGCGTGATCGAATTATAAGGCGTGAAGCTGATCGCCAAAACGGCGTCGACTTCCGTCGCGCAGCGCAAATGCTCGAACGCGGCGGCGCCGACATTGTCGACCGCGATGTTGCGGACGCCGAGTTTCGATAGAGCGAGCGAAACGTAACTCGATACGGTGAAAGCGCGCTTCGAGCCGATAACGTAGATGATCGCCGCTTGGGCCAAAGCTGCGGCGATCGCCTCGAAGCCGGCTATATCGAGCCTGTCGCGGACGTTCGACAATGATGCGGCGGACGATCTGACGAAGCCGTCGACGAGCCGCGCTGCTTCGCCGCCGCTCTCGCCGTCCTCCACGCCCTTGGCGCGCCAACCGCCGCTGAGGTACGATTTGAAGACTTCCTGCAAGTCGGAAAAACCGGAATAGCCGAAAGTCTGGGCGAAGCGCACCAGAGTCGAAGGCTGGACGCCGGCTTGCTGCGCGACCTGGGTGACGTTGCCCAGCGCGACCACGGTCGGATGCTGCCACAAATAAATCGCGACCTGGCGCAGTTTCGTCGGCAGCCGCATTGTCCCGGAGGAGAGCACGGCGCGCAGCTCTTCGTAGCTTTCCGGCCGCGAATAGCCGAGCGCGGCGCGATCGCGTTTCTTGTCGAGAGTCGGGGCGATCTCGGCCATGGGCGGGCCGCCTCCTTCAGCCATGGCTCAGGCGCTTGGCAAGATACAGGCGCGGATCGGCCGATAGAAGGCCCGCGAGATGCGCGGCGATTGCGTCCGCAGCGGGCGAACGAGCGAGATCCGCTCCGAAAATCGCGTCAAGGCCGAGCAAGCCTTTGGCGAGCGCGTTGAAGTCGCCGCCGGCCTCCTCGCCGATCGCGATGACGCGGTCCGCCCATGGATCGTCCGGGCGCCAGCGCGCGCCGAAACGGCGCGCGCCGCAGAGGCCATAGGCCAGCCAACTTGCGACGGCCAGGGCCAACAGACCGGGCGGATGGCCGGCGGCAAGTCGCTCGCACAGCGGATTGATCAGGCGCTGGACGATTTTCTGCGAGCCGTCAGTCCCGATCTGATGGCAGCGATGGCGAATCGCGGAATTGGCGATGCGGCCGAGGGAGGCGTCGATGTAGCCGGGCGTCGCCATGCCCGGAACATCCGGCAGCGTCGACGCGGTCTCGGTCGCCAGCATGCGTCGCGCCAGCGCCGAAAGCACGGGATCGCTCGCCGCTTCGAAACTGTAAGTCAGGCCGACAATCGCGCCGAGATGCGAGAGGGTCGATTGCGCGGCGTTCAGGACGCGCATCTTGATCAGTTCGTACGGCTTGACGTCGGCGACGAATTGCGCGCCAGCGCGATCCCAAGGCGGCGGCTCGTGTTGGAATGAATATTCGATCGTCCATTGCCGAAACGGCTCGCCGACGACTGCGGCTTCATCGCGCGCGCCGATCACGTCGGAAGCGTAAGAAATGTCAGCCTGGGTCGGCGCAGGCGCGATACGATCGACCATGGTCGAGGGGAAAGCGACGTGCGCCTCGATCCAGGTCGACAGAGCCGGCGCGCTGGCGCCGATGAATTCGGCGAGCGTCCGGCGGAGCAGCGCGCCGTTCGACGGCAGGTTGTCGCAACTGATCGCCGTGAGGCCCGGCCCGCCGGTCGCCCGCCGCCGTTCGAAGGCCCGCGTCAACAAACCGAAAACCGTCGCCGGCGGCGCGCCGCCGTCGCGATCGCGGCGAAGTTCGGCGTTGCTCCAATCCAGCGCGCCAGTGGCGGGGACGTGGCAATAGCCTTTCTCCGTCACCGTCATCGTTACGACGCGGACGGCAGGCGAAGCCAAAGCCGCGACGGCGGCTTCCGCCGACTGCGCATCCTCGACGTCAATGACCCTGCGGATCGAGCCGATCACGCGAGTCTCCGCCTGCTCGCCTTGTCGCAAAGTACGCGTGAAGAGGCCGTCCTGCGGCGCGAGCAGTTCGGCGACGCGCGGCGGACGCAGGTTGATTCCGACCACGCCCCAGGGCCCGAAATGCGCTTCGAGCGCATCGTCGGTGAACTCCGCCTGGTGGCAGCGATGAAAGGCGCCGACGCCGATATGGGCCATGCCGATCGCAAGGCGCTCGCGATCGTATTGCGGGCGGCGAATGGTCGGGTTCAGGCGAGCAAGCGCGTGTCGGGAAAGGCGCTCCATCGCGTTCAGTCCCTGACGCCGATCACGTTCGTCTGATCCTGATCGATCAGCGCGCCGGTCATCGGCGACGACAGATCGCTGAGCAGGAACAGGGCGAGGCGGGCGACGTCCTCAGGCTGCAGAAGCCTGCCCGTCGGCTGCGCGGCGTTGGCCGCGGCGAGCCAGCCTTCGCCGAGGCCGAGCGTCACCGCTTGCATTTTCCTTTCGCCCGGCGTGTCGGTCCAGCCGACATTGATCCCATTGACGCGAATGCGGTCGAAGCGATGCGCGTAGGCGGCGTTCTTGGTCAGCAGGGCCAGCGCCGCTTTGGTCGACGCGTAAACGGCGAGCGCCGGCGTGCCTCCATGAGCGTTGATCGACAGGATGTTGACGATCGCGCCCGGCGCGCCGCGTTCGCGCAAGTGGTTGATCACGCCCTGCATGAGAAAGAACGGCGCCCGCGCGTTGACCGCGTAGAGCTTGTCCCAAAGTTCGATCGAGGCGTTGGCGACCGCGCCGCGATCGGTCAGCGCGGCGGCGTTGACCAGCGCGTCAATCCGTCCGAACCGTTCGAGCGCGGCGGCGACGATCTGCGCCGGCGCGTCAGGCTCGTCGAGCTCGGCGGCATGGAAATGCGCCGGCGCGCCGAGCGCCGCAATCTCGGCTGCGGCTTCGGCGCCGCGCCGCGCGTCGCGCCCCGTCAAGAGGAGGCCGGCGGCTCCGGCGCGCGCAGCAGCCGCGGCGATGGCGCGGCCAACGCCCTGGGTCGCGCCGGTGACGAGGACGACGCGCCCGTCCAATCGCGCTTCCATCCCTAACCGCCGTTTTTGTACCTTCGGCAATAGTGGAGAAAATATTCCAAATGTCAAATTCAGGAAATTTTCTTCGCAGCGGCGGGTCGTTCGCGGGTCCCTTCGTCCGACCGTCGTCACGCCAGAAGCTGGACTAGAGCCGCCGCCGCGGCGCTTTCGGCATCCGGCGGCCTGTCGGCTCGGCAAAAATTGACAATTGGAAAATTCTTGCGATTATTGACCAAAATAGCTGGATTTTTTCACCGCCGGAAGTCGCGCCGAACGGCGCGGACGAGGAAGCGCCATGCGGACCATCAAAGGCCCGGGTCTGTTTCTCGCGCAATTCGCGCAGGATACGCCGCCGCACAACACGCTTGAAGGGATTGCGCGCTGGGCCAAGGATTATGGCTATAAGGCGGTCCAAATCCCCACCTGGGACAAGCGATTTTTCGATCTTGATCGCGCCTATGAGAGCGAGACCTATTGCGACGAGATCAAGGGCAAGCTCGCCGATATCGGCGTTACGATCAGCGAATTGTCGACTCATTTCCAGGGCCAGATGGTCTCGGTTCATCCGGCCTATGACGCGCTGTTCGACGGCCAGTGCCCGCCGGCGGTCCGCGGCGCTCCCGAGAAGCGTCGCCTCTGGGCCGCCGAGCAAGTCCGCAGGGCGGCCAAAGTCTCGCGCCGTTTAGGCCTGACCGAGCACGTCACCTTCACCGGCTCGCTTGCTTGGCCCTATTTCTATCCCTATCCGCAGCGGCCGGCCGGGTTGATCGAAGAATGCTTCGCCGAGCAGGCGCGGCGGTGGAAGCCGATCCTCGACCTCTACGACGAGAACGGCGTCGACCTCTGCTACGAAATTCATCCGACCGAGGACGTTTTCGACGGCGACACGTTCGACATGTTCCTGGACGCGGTCGGCGGCCACAAGCGTTGTCACATCAACTATGACGCCAGCCATTTCATCAAGCAGGGTATGGACTATCTCGGCTTCATCGATTTGTACCACGACCGGATCAAGATGTTTCACGTCAAGGACGCCGAGTTCAATCCGACAGCCAAGCAAGGCGTCTATGGCGGCTATAAAGGCTGGCTCGAGCGCGCCGGGCGCGACCGCTCGCTTGGCGACGGCCAGGTGAATTTCAAGGCCGTGTTCTCGAAGCTCGCCGCGTACGATTTCGCCGGCTGGGCCGTCTATGAATGGGAATGCTGCCTGCAGCATCCGGAAGCCGCGGCGCGGAAAGGCGCTGCGTTCATCGCCGATCACATCATCGAAGTGACCGATCGCGTCTTCGACGATTTCGCCGCCACCGGCGCCGACCGGGCGACCAATCTCGCTTTGCTCGGCGTCAAGGACTGATCCGATGGTCTACGCGACCGCGGATGGCGGCGGAGCGAGAAAGCTCAGGATCGGCATGGTCGGCGGCGGTCGCGCCGCCTTTATCGGCGCCGTACATCGCATGGCCGCCCGGCTCGACGATCGGATCGAACTCGCGGCCGGCGCGCTCTCCGCCGATCCGGAAAATGCTCGCCTCTCCGGCCTCGATCTCGGCCTCAACGCCGATCGCATCTATGCGGATTACCGCGACATGGCGGCGCGCGAGGCGGCGCGGCCGGACGGGATCGAAGCCGTCGTCATCGTCACGCCCAACCATTTGCATCATCCGGTCGCGAAAGCGTTCCTCGACGCGGGAATCGACGTCATCTGCGATAAGCCGCTCGCCACCACGCTGGACAAGGCGAAGGAGCTGATCGCTCTGACGCGCGCCAAAAATCTGATCTTCGCCGTTACGCTGAACAATACCGGCTATCCAATGGTGCGGCAGGCGCGCGAGATGATCAAAGCCGGCGAGATCGGCGACATCCGCGTCGTTCACGCCGCCTATATTCAAGATTGGCTGACGGAGCCGATCGAAGCCGAAGGTCAGAAACAGGCGGAATGGCGCACCGATCCCGCCCGCGCCGGCGCGTCCGCCTGCCTCGCCGATATCGGCGTCCACGCCCATAATCTCGCGCTTTTCGTCAGCGGGCTGGAGCTCGACGAAGTCTCGGCGGATTTGACGACCTTCGTCCCCGGCCGGCGGCTCGACGACAACGCGCACGTTCTGATGCGTTTCGCCGGCGGCGCCCGCGGCGTTTTGACGGCCAGTCAAGTCGCCGTCGGCAATTTGAACAATCTCAGCCTGAAGGTCTTCGGAACGAAGGCCGGGCTCGAATGGGCTGGGGAAACGCCGGAATTCCTCCGCTTCACGCCCTATGGCGAGCCGACCCGGATTCTCCAACGCGGCGGTCCGGCGAATACCGCCGAAGCCAGGCGCGGCTCGCGCATGCCGGCCGGCCATCCTGAAGGCTATGTCGAAGGTTTCGCCAATCTCTATCGCGACGCGGCGGAGCTGATCGCGGCGCGCAGGGCAGGGCGCGCGCCCGATCCCGCCGCCCTGGCGGCGACGCCCGACGTCGTCGACGGCGCTCGCGGCCTTGCCTTCATCGAAGCCGCGGTGGCGTCGAGCCGGAAAAACGGCGCCTGGACTTCCGCGCGCTTAACGTAGAAAGTTGCTGCAATCGCGTCGCCCGAGGGACGTCCGGGGCGCGCATGACCCGGGAGGAAGGTAATGGCAAGAAAGCATCTCATGGCGGCTGTCGCCGCCTTGGCCTTGGCGGCCGCGGCGGGAGGGACCGCGTCGGCAGCCGGCAAGTACATTGTCGGCGTGTCGAACACGCTGATCGGCAATGGCTGGCGCGAAGAAATGATCTGCTCGATCAAGGCCGAGGCTGAAGCGTCGGGCCTCGTCTCGAAAGTGATCGTCGCCAATCGAAATGGCGGTCCGTCCGAGCAGATCGCGGACATTCGCAATCTCATCTCGGCCGGCGCCAATGCGATCATCATCAATCCGTCCGATCGGGAAGCCTTGAATCCGATCATCAAGCAGGCGGCGGACAAGGGCATCGTCGTTGTCGCGGTCGATCAGGCGGTCTCCGCGCCCGAGGCTTATGTTCTGACCAACGACCAGGTCGACTACGCAAAGCTCGGCGCCAAATGGCTCTTCGACAAGCTCGGCGGCAAGGGCGAGGTGGTCGAGATGCGCGGCATTGACGGCGTGCCGGCCGACGCCGATCGCCATCAGGGCTTCGACGAGGTGCTCAAGAACTATCCAAACATCCACGTGACCTCGATCTTCACCGGCTGGGCGTTGAACAAGACCGCGCAAGCGACCAAGGACCTCCTCGCCTCGGGCAAGCAGATCGACGGCGTTTGGACTTCGGGCATCGATTCGACGGTCGTCGACGCCTATCAGACGGCGGGCAAGCCGTTCGTGCCGGTTGTCGGCGCCGACAATAACGGCTTCATCGGCCAGCTGATCAATCTCAAGGACAAAGGCTTGACGGGCGCCGCGGTCAGCAATCCGCCTGCGGTCGGCGGCGCCGGACTCGGCCTCGCCCTCGACGTGCTCCAGAAAAAGGAGCATCCGCACGTCGTGAAGATCACGCCGACCGTTTGGGACAATACGAGCGAAGCGGGCATGGACGAGCTGAAGAAAGCTTACAATCAGAAGCTCGATCCTTTCTACAGCGTCGCGATCAACGTCCCGCCTTATACGCATTACACGATGGAGCAGATTCTGGCCTGCAAAGGTCCTTGATCCTCGCCTTCCGGATATGATCTCGTCTGAAGGGCCGGCGGCGAAACCGCCGGCCTTTTTGAGCCTAATTCATGGCAGCCGAACAAGACTCGATTCTCGACATTCGCGGCGTCGCCAAACGCTTCGACTCCGTCGTCGCGCTGCGCTCGGCCGATCTCAAGGTGCGAGCCGGCGAGGTCCACGCGCTGATGGGCGCGAACGGCGCCGGCAAGAGCACGCTGGTCAAGATCATCACCGGCGTCTTTCCCGCCGATTCCGGCGACATCCTGATTGGCGGCGAGCGCAAAGTGTTTCGCTCGCCGGCCGAAGCGCGCCAAGCCGGCATCGTTTCGGTCTACCAGGATCCCGCCATCGTTCCCGATCTGACGGTCGCGCAGAACATGCGCCTCGCCCGCGTCGGGCTCGACGCGGTCAGAACGGCGATGCGCAGCCTCGGCGTCGAGCGCGTCGACCTTTCTCGCGCGGCGCGCGAGATCGACTTCGCCACGCTGCGACTGATCGACCTGTCGCGCGCCCTCGCCTCCAATCCGCGCATCCTGCTGCTCGACGAGATCACCGCCGCCCTGCCGATCGACCTCGCCGAGCGCGTCTTCGCCGTCGTCCGCGACTGGCGCAAGCGCGGCGCCAGCATCATCTTCATTTCTCACCGCATGGCCGAGGTCGCGGCTTTGTGCGACCGCGCGACCGTGCTGCGCGACGGCGTCACGGTCGGCGTGACGGCGACGCAAGGCGCCGAAGAAAAGATCGTCAACATGATGCTCGGGACCGAAGTCGCGAAGGCGGCGGTCTCCGGCGCGGCGCGTGCGAAGCAGACGGCGAGCGCGGCCGCGCCCGCGCTCGAAGTCAGGGACCTCGCCTGCGGTCACGGCCTGCGCGGCGTCTCGTTCGCGGTGCGGCCTGGAGAAGTCCTCGGCGTCGCCGCGCTGGAAGGGCAGGGGCAAGAAGAGCTCTTCGACTGCATTGCCGGCGTGCGCCGCCCGGACGCGGGCGAAATAGCGGCGGACGGCAAGCCGCTGCGCTTTCGCCATCCCGCCGACGCGGTGCGCGCCGGTTTGGTTCTGGTGCCGGCTAATCGCTTGCAAGCGCTGTTGCCGCAGCGCCCGATCCGCGAAAACGTCGCCTTGCCGATTTTCGGTCGGCTGAAGAATTGGGGGCCGATCGCGATGAAGGACGAGCGCCGACGGGTCGAGGAGGCGGTCCGCCGCTTGCAGATCGACACGCGCGCCTCGTCGGAGCTCAAACGGCTCAGCGGCGGCAATCAGCAGAAAGTGGCGATCGCGCGCTGGCTCGCCGCCGGCTTCCGCGTCCTCCTCTGCTTCGATCCGACTCGCGGCATCGATGTCGGCACGAAGCGGCAGATCTATTCGCTGCTGCGCGAAGTGGCGCAGCAAGGCGCCTCAGTGCTGCTCTTCACCTCGGAATTGCCGGAGATCCGGCTCGCCTGCGACCGCGCGATCGTGCTGTTCGGCGGCCGCATTTCCGGGGAAATGCCCGCCGACGATGCGGACGAGGCGCGGCTGTTGCGCGCCGCCCACGGCCTGATCGCCGCCGACGCGGAGGCGACGGCGTGACCGACGTCAGCGCGGCGGATTCGGGCGGCCTCGTTCGGTTCGTCAGCCGGCGCACGCGCCTGCTCGGCATGCCGGCCCTGTTCGTCGCCTGTATTCTGGCGACGGCGCTGATCCATCCCGATTTCGGTTCGTTCGACGTCCAATCGCTGGCGCTCGGCGCATTGCCGCTGGCCATGGCCGCGGCGGCCCAGACGATCGTCGTGATCAGCGGCGGCATCGACCTTTCGGTCGGATCGCTGATCGCCGTCTCGAACGTGCTCGCCGCCAGCTTGATGCAGCACGCCTCGTTCGGCGCGTCGCTCGGCATCGCCGTGTTGATCCTCATCCTCGGCGCCGCGCAGGGCGCGATCAACGGCCTCACGGTCGCGATCTCGCGCATTCCCGACGTGGTCGTGACCCTGACCACGGGCTTCATTTGGGGCGGCGTGGCGTTGCTCATTCTCGAGCGGCCCGGCGGCGGCGCGCCGGCGGCGTTCCTCAACATCGCGGCGGGCGCGGACGTCTCCGCCTGGCTGCCCAACGCGCTGATCGTCATGATCGTCGTCATTGCGGCGATTTGGCTGCCGATCAAGCTCAGCCGCATCGGTCTCTTGCTCTATGCGTCGGGAAGCGATCCGGTCGCGGCGTTTCGCAGCGGCGTCGACATCCGCGTCGCCCGAACCCTCGCTTATACGTTCGGCGGAATCGCTTGCGCGGCCGGCGGCCTGGCGCTGACCATGACGACCGGGATCGGCGCGCCGCTCGCCGGCACGTACTATACGCTAAGCAGCGTCGCCGCCGCGGTGATCGGCGGCGTCAGCCTGGCCGGCGGTCGCGGCGGCATGGTCGGTCCGGTCATCGCCGCGCTCTTGCTGACGCTGATTCCGATGGATCTGGTGTTCCTCGGCATCGATCCGAATTACGGCCAGGTGATCCAGGGAACGCTGATCGTCGTCGTGGTGATGATCGGCGGCTTCGTCACTTTCATGCAGGAGCGCAAATGAGCGCGGTTCTGCAATTCCTGAAAGCGAGGACGATCGTCGCGCTGATTCTGCTGCTGGCGCTCTTTCTCATCGGCATCGAACTGGTGCGGCCGGGCACGGTGACGCCGCTCTGGGCGTCGAACGCGCTGCTCTTCGCCGCGCCGCTCGCGATCATGGGCGCGGGCCAGACCCTGGTCATGCTCACCGGCGGCATCGATCTTTCCGTCGCCAGCGTCGCCACCGGCGCGGCTTATCTTCTCGCGACCAACGCCTCGTCAGGCGATTTCTCCGCGATCGCGTTGGCGCTGGCGCTCGGCCTCGTCGTCGGCGCGGTCAACGGCGTCGGCGTCGCGCTGTTGCGCGTCCAGCCGCTGATCATGACGCTCGGCACCGGCCTGATGACCGGCGGCGCGATGATCGTCTACAGCCAGCAAATGCTGGCGAGCCAGCCGCATGTGCCGGCGATCATCCAAACGCTCGGCGCCGGCAAGATTTTCAGCCTGGTCCCGGTCGACCTGTTTCTCTGGATCGCGGTCGGCGCGCTCATGCTCTATGGCCTCAATCGAACCGGCTTCGGCCGCCTGATCTTCGCGGTCGGCGACAACCGCGAAGCCTGTCACCTTGCCGGCATTCGCGTCTGGCGGGTTCTGTTCGTCGACTATTTGCTCTGCGCCCTATTCGCCGCGATCGCCGGCCTCGTCCTTGTCGGCGGGACCAACGCGGCCGATCTCAGCCTCGCCGATTCCTATTTGCTGCCCTCCGTCGCTTGCGTGATCATCGGCGGCACCTCGATCTTCGGCGGGCGCGGCGGCTATTCCGGCACGATTGTCGGCGCGCTGATCTTGACCGCGCTTACCAGCCTCTTGACGCTGCTCGACGTCGCCGAGCCGCTCAAGCAGATCCTCTACGGCGCCATCATCCTGTCGCTCGCCGCCGCCTATGCGCGGCTGACGGAATAGGGGGCGCGCCCTCTCGCCCAATCGCCGGCTTTACGTTCCGCGCGCGCGTCGTATGATGACCGCAGCGGGCGTTGCACGCGCTCGCTCAGTTCGCCGAGCAAGTCGCCAGCATTACGGCGATCAATCCTCACACAGTCAAGTTCGCCCTCTCCGGGTCGTATGCGCCGTTTCTCGGCGCGCTGGTTCCCCTGACCGTACTCGATCGCTCGAAGGTACGACCTCGAGCAATCGCTTGGCCGCCTTGTCGAGCGCGCCGACAAAGCCGGGAATGCGCGCGCCGGACGAGACGAGCCGGTCTTGGGCGCGGTCAGCATGACGCGCGACCTCTCCGTCTTAGTCGGACACGACGCGGCCGTCCGGTCCGGACCTCGGCAGAACGCGCCGCCATTCGTCTAATTCGGCTGCGTCCCGCGCCGACCTCTCGTACGTCTCTCTCGCCAAATTTTTCCAAATCCATATTTCCGCGAATCGGGACTTTTCAATGGGTTAGCGTGCAAAAAATTTGGAAAAAAATTCACTTCGACGCCGCTCCTGGAGCAAGTTGTCTTCAGGCGCACCTCTACGTCATGCGAGCAAAGCGAAGCCGTCCAGGAGTCGTCGAGGCTCCTGGATCGCCTTGTCGCTTCGCTTCTTGCAAGGACGTTCATGGCGATACGAGCCATACGCAATTCTTTCAAAGGCGGATCATACATCGGATTGCGGCTTTTGGACAGAAATAGTTCGCGGCTGAGACCCGTCCATGGCGAATCACACCGATGGATCAATGCGTTGCAACCGGCGGCGGGAACTATTGCGGGTCGCCGGCGTTGTCGCGGCGCGACGGCGGATGCGCCTTGCGCCAATGCTCGGCGATGTCGCGGCCGGTGCAGAACCAGACGCGGTCGCGTTTCGCCGCATAGTCGAGGAACTTGATCAGCCCCGCCGCCTTGCCTGGCCGGCCGATCAGCCGGTCATGCAGCGCCACGCTCATGATCTTCGGCCGCTCGGCGCCTTCCTCGTAGAGCAAATCGAAGCAATCGATCATGTATCGGGCGAATTCGTCGGCGGTGCTGAAGCCGGTGTTGCGGTCGAAACGGTTGTCGTTGGTTTCGAGCGAATAGGGGATGACGAGGTGATCGTGATCGCCCACGCGAACCCAGAAGGGCAGCTCGTCGCCGAGATAGTCGCGGTCGTACCAGAAGCCGCCATGCTCGACCAGGAGCCGGCGCGTATTGACGCTCGGCCGGCCGTTGAACCAGCCGACGGGAGGCGCGCCGGTCAACTTCTTGATCGCGGCGACGGCGCGCTTGATATGCTCGCGCTCCTCGTCTTCCTTCATCTGGTGATAATCGAGCCAGCGCCAGCCATGGCTGACGATCTCGTGTCCGTCTTCGATGAAGGCGCGCGTCAGTTCGGGGCACATCTCCAAGCCGCGGGCGACGCCGAGCACGCTGATTTTCACGCCGAAACGCTTGAAGATGCGCAGCAGCCGCCAGCAGCCGACGCGCGGCCCGTATTCGAAGACCGATTCGACCAGCGGGCTACGCCGGCCGGCATAAGCTGGAAAGCCGATATCGGTGAGCAGGTCCTCCGAATGCGCGTCGCCCTCCAAGATCGAATGCTCGCCGCCGGCCTCGACATTGAGATTGAAATTGACGGCGATCCGCGCGTCGCCCGGCCAGCGCGCGTGCGGCGGGTCGGCGCCGTAGCCGAGAAAGTCGCGCGGCGGGCCAGGGTCGGGGCGCCGCGAGGCTGGCGCAGCCGTGACCTTGCCGCGGACAACACGCCGGGTATCGCGCTTGCGCAGAGCCATCCGCTTCTCCCTCCGCTTTGTCGTACCGGCCGCCCCGTGTCATTCCCGCGCAAGCGGGAATCCAGAGGAGCGCCGCGCGAGTTTATTCGCGGGCTTCCGACGAGCGAGACTCAGAAACGAGCACGCTCAAGAAAGCAAATCCCAAACACCGCGGTGCCATCGAGGCGGGCGCGCCTCAGGGCCAAGCCGGCTTCGCCGGTCGCTCCGCTCCGCTTCGCGAGCCTTGACCCCCGCCCGCCTCGATGGCCTTTTGCAACCAAGCCGTTTTGCTGACCGAAACGGCCGAACGGCCGGTTTCGGCAGCAAAACCTCTTGGTCGCCAATAGCCACGCCGAGCGGTCGCCGTCACCCAAAGGGGCGGAGCGCAAGCGAAGCACCCGCCATGGCGCCGCGCGGGCGGATATCGTTTCGCGTGTACATTTGTGGCGCCATGGCGGGTTGACGGCGATCGGGCGGCGTGGCGCCGCGGTGTTGAAAGCAAGCCAAACCGCCGGACCGAGGCGCAGTCCTTTCCCCGGACAGCCCAGCGTTTGCGCGGGAATGACACTGAGCCGAAGGCGAGGCGGTCGATGTTGGGGACGACCTCGCGCGCGGCGCGAATTTCGGCGATCGCGCCGGGCGCGGCGAAGCCGGTCTGCACGTCGACGACGAGGAGCGGTCTTGCTCGGCTCGATCGCGGACGAAAGACTGCACGCGGCCGCGCTGGGACATGTCGACCACCTGCCGAGCAATATTCGATGTACTTGCTTCATCTCCCTTATCCGCCGTCGTGCAGGAGGCGCAGCCGTCCGTCGCACTGCGAGCGAAGCAAAGCAATCCAGTCATGCGGCGCCGGGACCGAGGATGTTAGGCTAGAACTTCAGCACGATCTTGCCGAAATGCTTGCCTTCACGCATGTATTCGAGCGCGGCGCGGGCCTCGGTCCAGGGAAAGACGCGGTCGACGACGGGCCGCATCCGGTGCAGCGCGATGGCGCGGTTCATGTGATCGAAGGATTCGCGCGAGCCGATCGGAATGCCGCGCACAATTGCGCGCTTATAGAGAATTTCCAGCGGGTTCATTTCGCCCTGCTTGCTGCCGACATAGCCGATCATGTGGATCTGCCCGCCCATGCGGATCGCCTGCAGCGATTGCATGAAACTGCCCGGCCCGCCGACCTCGACGACATGGTCGATTCCGCGCCCGCCATTGAGCCTGCGAACTTCCGCATGCCAGACCGGCGTCTTGACGTAATTGATCCCATGCGTCGCGCCGAGGCCCTTTGCACGTTCGAGCTTGGCGTCGCTGCTCGAGGTGACGATCGTACGCGCGCCGAACATGGCGGCGAATTGCAGCGCAAAGATCGAGACGCCGCCGGTTCCCTGCGCCAGCACGGTCTCGCCGGCCTTCAAACGGCCCTCGCTGACCAGCGCCTGCCAGGCGGTCAGCGCGGCGCAGGGCAAAGTCGAGGCCTCCTCGTCGCTCAAGTGCTCGGGCGCGTGCACCAAGCCTTGCTGATCGAGGCGGACATATTCCTGGAGCATGCCGTCGAGATCGCCGCCGAGCTGGCCGATGCTTTCGGTCTGATCGAAATCGCCGCCGAGCCAGCTCTGCCAGAACGTGCCCATCACGCGATCGCCGATCTTGGCGCGGGTCACGCCCTCGCCGATTGCGACCACCTCGCCGACGCCGTCCGACGTCGGCACGAGCGGCAGCGGAAATTTATAGGGATACGTCCCGGCGACCATGTCGGTGTCGCGGTAGTTCAGCGAGACGGCGCGCGTGCGGATCACCACTTCGCCGCGCCGCGGCTTCGGCTCCGGCCGATCGACAAGTTTCAGATGGTCGAGTCCAAACTGGCCGTCGATCACAATCGCTTTCATCGAGCTCCTCCCGCGCCAGTCGTCACAACTGAGCCACATCGATCGCTGAAAGGGAAGATCGCGGCTGAAGCGAACGCGCCTTGCCCGGGCGATCGAAAATTCGGCGGTTGACGACGCATGAAAAGGCGCATCGCCTAATTCTTGTATTCCGGCGCCTCTCGGAGAACCAGTCCTCTCGCGCCGACCTATCCGATCGGATAAGGGCGCCAGCGTTCGGTTCCGTCGGCGCCTCTCCCAAACGGCGGCGTTCCTATCCGTCGGCGGACTTTTAGCCGGCTCGGGCCGCGCTTATCGTCGGTATGGCGGCGGCTGTTCGCAGGGCGCGGGACGCGGCGCGGCTATAGCCGGTGGCGGCGCGGGCGACAGTTTGTCCATGGCGGGCTCGAAGCCGGGAGGTTTGCATGCCCATTCACGTTCGCGTCGTCACGCCGATCACGACCGAAGGGTTCCGTACGTCCGAGGATGCGAAGCGCCTTTCGTCCGACGGCGTCGAGGTCGATTTCGTCAATATCGAAACAGGCCCGGCCTCGATCGAATGCGATTACGAGATCATGCTCGCCCAGCCCGGGACGATCGCCAAGGCGATCGAAGCGGAGCGCGCAGGCGCCGACGCCGTGGTGATCGACTGCATGGGCGATCCCGGCCTCAACGGCGCGCGCGAATGCGTGAGGATTCCGGTGCTCGGGCCGATGCAGACCGCGATGAGCGTGGCGGCGACGATCGGCCATAAGTTCAGCGTCGTCACCGTGCTGAGCCGCATTCTGCCGATGATCGAGACGCAAGCGGCGATCTACGGCATGACGGGAAAGCTCGCGTCGGCGCGGTCGGTCGACATCCCCGTTCTGGAGCTGGAGAAGGACCTTGCGGCGACGAAGCGCGCGTTGACCGCGCAGGCGAGAAAAGCCGTCGTCGAGGACCACGCCGACGTGATCATCTTCGGCTGCACCGGCATGCTCGGCTGCGCCGAGGCGGTTCGCGACGGCTTGCTGAGCGACGGTCTGGACGTTCCGGTGATCGATCCTGTGCCGATCGCGGTGAACGTCGCGGCGGCTTTGGTGCGATCGCGCCTGGCCCATAGCAAGCGGGCCTACCCGGCGCCGCCGAGCAAGAGAGTGGTCGGCTATGCCGGCATCGGCCTCGGCGTCGAAAACAGAGTTGCGGCGGAGTAGGAGCCCCGAAGCCTTTGGCGACCGACATGACGATCGCGCCGGCGGCGGCGCAAGTCGCAAGCCGGCCGCAGCGGGGCGCGCCGGGGCTGGGACGCAACCGCCTCTGGCTGCTCGTCGCGCCGATGGCGGCGTTCTTTGCGCTGTTCTTCCTCGCGCCGGTTCTCTCGCTGCTCGCCGACGCGTTCGACAAGCCGAGGCCGGGCAGCGTCGCGCCGCACGGCGAGTTCGTGCTGACGAATTTCCAGCGCTTCTTCCATCTTGCGCAGTACTACAATTCGGCCTTGCTGACGATCGAGATTTCCGTCGTTTCGTCGATTGTCGCCGCCATTCTCGGCTATCCGCTGGCCTTCGTCATCGCAAAGATCGAGCGCCCAGCTTGGAACACCTTGCTGATGATCCTGGTGCTCGCCTCGATGCAGCTCGACGGGGTGATCCGCCTTTACGGCATGATGGTGCTGCTTGGCGACAACGGCCTGATCAACGGCACGTTGATCCGCTGGCATTATCTCGAAAAGCCGCTGCCGCTGATGTACAACACGTTCGGCGTGATCGTCGGCACGGTGCAGATCACGCTGCCCTTCATGGTCCTGTCGCTGATCGGGGTCATCCGCAGCATTCATCCTTCCTTCGAGGAGGCGGCGCGCAGCTTGGGCGCGTCGCGCTGGCGCGCTTTTCGCGACATCACGCTGCCGCTGACCATGCCCGGCTTGCTCGCCGGCATGCTGCTCGTCTTCGCTCTGGCCAGCAGCAGCTACGTGGTCGCGGCGCTGATGGGCGGGTGGAAAGTCTGGACGCTGCCGATCCATATTTTCGAGCGGATTTCCAATAGCGGGCAATGGCAATTCGGCGCGGCGCTCTCGACCATCCTGTTCCTGATCAATATCAGCGCGGTGTTCGTCTACCAGATCGTCAGCGCGCGTTTGACCGGAGGGCGAACGTGAGCCGGCCGGTTCGCTTTCACTGGATCATCTGGCTCGGCGCCGGGGCGGCGCTGGTGGTCCTGCTGCTGCCGGTCGTGATCGTCGTCCTGGCGGGATTGACCGCCGGCGAATACCTGACTTTCCCGCCGCAAGGCCTGTCGCTGCGCTGGGTGATCGACTTCCTGCGATCGCCGACTTTCTTTCCGGCCTATTTGTTCAGTCTCGAACTCGCCGCGATCACCATGGCCATCTCGACGATCATGGGCACGATGGCCGCCGTCTACTTGACGCGGACGAAGTTCAAGGGGGCCGCCACGATGCGCGGCCTGTTCATGTCGCCAATCGTCCTGCCGGGCCTCGTCCTCGGCCTGGCGCTGTATGTCTTCTACGTCACGACCGATATCGGCTTGGCGCGGACCTTCGGCGGCCTGCTGATCGGCCACGTTCTGGTCACGTCGCCTTTCGTGCTGGCGACGGTCTCGGCGTCGCTGGTCGGCTTCGACTTGTCCCTGGAGGAGGCGGCGCGCAGTCTCGGCGCGGGTCCGTTCCAGGCCTTCCGCCTGATCACGCTCAGGATCATTGCGCCGGCGGTGAGCGCCGGGTCGATCTTCGCCTTCATCATTTCGTTCGGCCAGTTCGATCTGTCGCTTTATCTCGGCACGCCGAATCTGACCAACCTGCCCTACGCGATGTACATATCGTTGCGCTACAAATTCGAGCCGACGGCGGCGGCCGCCGGCATTTTCGCGATCGCCCTGGTCGTGGCGTCCATGGTTCTGTCGTCGCGGCTGGTGAATCTGGGCAGGCTGGTCGCGAACACCCGCTTGCGCTGGTGATCGGCGAAAGGCGCGAACAGGGCTTCCTTGAGCGGCGAATGGAAGATCACGGACTCTGGAGAGGGAGACATGATCATGAACGAGAAGCCGAGGACGAAGTTAAGCCGCCGCACGGTGCTCAAAGGCGCGGCGAGCGCGGCCGCGGCCGCCAGCGTGTTCAACATCAATCATTCCTGGTCGAAGGACGTAACCTGGGACGGCAAGCCTTTCGACGCCGGCGGCGCGACCTTGCGCATCGCCGAATGGGGCGGATTCTGGGAAGAATCGGTTCGCAAGTATCTGCTGCCCGACTTCGAGAAGGATTTCAATTGCAAGATCTCCTGGGATTCCGGCTTCCCCTGGTTCCCGAAATTCACCGCGGGCGGGCCGAAGAACCCGTTCTGCGATATCGCCAACTGGAATCTCAAGGACATGTACCAGACGGCGCGCGCCGGCGATTTCTATCTGCCGCTGGACGACGTGCTGCCGAACATCCCCAACGCCGCCAATCTCTGGGATTTCGCCAAGTCCACCGGGTTGGGAATAACCTGGGCGTATGGCCGCTACACGTTCGGCTACCGGACCGATCTGATCGACGCGCCGATCAAGGCCTTCAAAGACTTCTGGCGGCCGTCCCTGGCGGGCAAGCGCGGCACGTACGTGACCGTCAACGAGCTCCAGATGACGCTGTTCCTCACGTCCTGCGCCGTCTTCGGCAAGGATGAATGGGATTTCCAGGCCGGCTACGACGCCATGAAGCGTCTGACGCCGATCAAGACGAGCGATTTCACCGGCAACATGCAAGCCCTGCTCGAGCGCGGCGAGGTCGTCGCCTGCAACCAATGGGACGGCGAAATGTGGGCGATGGAGGATCGCGGCGTGAAGGTCAGCCAATATATTTGGGAGGAGAAGAAGCCGCTCCTCACCCAGACGCGGACGATCAGCAAGTATGCCGAGCCGACGCAGAAGAAGCTCGCCTTCGCGCTGATGGATCGCACGCTCGATCCGAACGTCTTCGGCAAGTTCGCCGACCTGTTCTATCTGCGCCCGACCTGCAAGAACATCGAAGTCACGCCGAAAATGGCGGCGAAAGGCATCACCAACACCGCCGATTCGATCAAGGGCTTCTGGATTCCGGACTATCAAAAGTATCTCGATCACGCCGACGAGGTCGAGGAGACGGTCAACAGCATCTTCGCGGCGTAGTCATCGATCGCGCGCCATAGGAGGGAGAGGAATTGGCTGTCGTCGAGCTTGTCGGGTTGACCAAGGCCTATAACGGCGCGATCGCGGTTTCCGACGTCAACCTCAAGATCGCCTCGGGCGAATTCTTCTCCCTCCTCGGCCCTTCCGGCTGCGGCAAGACGACGACGCTGCGCATGGTGGCGGGTTTCGTCACGCCCGACCAGGGCCAAATTCTGATCGACGGCGGCGACATCGTCGATCAACCGCCGGAGAAGCGCGACATCGGCATCGTATTCCAGAACTACGCGATCTTTCCGCATATGAACGTCGCCGACAACATCGCCTTCGGCTTGCGCATGCGGAAGGTCGACAAGGCGACGATCGAAAGGCGCGTGCGCGAAGCGCTGAAGCAGGTCGGGCTAGTCGGTTACGAACGCCGCTTTCAACGCGAGCTCAGCGGCGGCGAACAACAGCGGGTGGCCTTGGCGCGGGTCCTCGTCACCCAGCCGAGGATTCTGTTGCTCGACGAGCCGTTGAGCGCGCTGGACAAGAATCTGCGCGAAGAGATGAAGTTTTGGATCAAGGGCCTGCAGAAGCAATTGGGCATCACGACGATCTATGTGACGCATGACCAGAGCGAGGCGCTCACGATGTCCGATCGGATCGGCGTCATGAACAAGGCGCGCGTCGTGCAGATCGGCGCGCCGACCGAAATCTACGAGCGTCCAGCCGATCTGTTCGTGACGACGTTCATCGGTCATTCCAATCTGCTCGACGCGACGGTCAAGGAATCGAGGGGAGGGTCGGTCGGATTGGCGCTCGGCGACGGGATCACCATCGCTGCTCCGGCGCGTTCCGGCCTGATTGCCGGGCAGAGGGTCAAGCTCGTCATCCGGCCGGAGAACATCCTGCTCGATGGCGGCGACGACAGCATGGTCCGCCTGCCGGCTCGGATCGACGCGAAAGTCTATCAGGGCGCCTTGATCCGCTATCAGCTCGTCGCGGCCGGGCAGCCGCTCGTCGCGGAGGTGCAGAACCAGGCGCAGAAGGCTCAGTACGAGGTCGGCGGCAGCGTCACGATTTTCTGGCGGCCGGAAAGTACCGAGGCGCTGCCGATCGAGTGACGGCGGCGGTGACAACAGCGAATTTTCGGATCTTGATGGGGCGGTCAGGCAATGCGTATCGGGATTGATGTCGGAGGGACGAACACGGACGCCGTTCTGATGGACGGCCTCGACGTGCTCGGCTGGCGAAAGACGCCGACCACGCCCGATGTCGGCTCCGGCATCATGACCGTGCTGCGCGAGCTGCTCGCCGCGACCAAAGTTTCGGCCGGCGAGATCAAAGCAGTGATGATCGGCACGACGCATTTCACCAACGCGATCGTCGAGCGCCGCCGGCTGGTCGAAGTCGCCGCCGTCCGGCTCGGCCTTCCCGCCACCCGCTCGCTGCCGCCTTTGACTGATTGGCCGTCCGATCTCGCCGCGGCGGTCGGGCGGCATCGCTACATGCTGCGCGGCGGCAACGAGTTCGACGGCCGCGAGATCGCGCCGCTCGACGAACGCGGCCTGCGCGAAGCGGCGCAGGACATCAAGCGAAAGAACGTCACCGCCGCGGCGATCAGCTCGGTCTTCTCGCCGGTGACCGCCGAGATGGAGCAGCGCGCCGCCTCTATTCTCGCCGAGGAGGTCCCCGGCATCCGCCTGTCGCTGTCGCACGAGATCGGCCGCATCGGCTTTCTCGAGCGCGAGAACGCCACGATCATGAACGCCTGTCTGGTCGATCTCGCGTTCGCGGTCGTCTCGTCCTTCCGCCGCGCCCTGGAAGAGTTGAAGATCGAAGCGCCGTTCTTCATCAGTCAGAACGACGGCACGCTGATGGCGCCGCAGCATGTCGAGCGCTATCCGGTCCTCACTTTTGCGTCCGGCCCGACCAATTCGATGCGCGGCGCCGCGCTGCTGGCGGGGCTCAAAGAGGCGATGGTGGTCGATATCGGCGGCACCACGTCGGACGTCGGCATGTTGATGCACGGTTTTCCGCGCGAAGCGGCGGTGTCGGTCGATATCGGCGGCGTGCGCACCAATTTCCGCATGCCCGACGTGCTGGCGATCGGCCTCGGCGGCGGCAGCCTGGTGCGCGACGAGGGCGCGCGCATCGGGCCCGATTCGGTCGGCTACGAGCTGACCAAGCGGGCGCTGGTCTTCGGCGGCGACGAACTGACGACGACCGACATCGTCGTCGCCGCCGGCCTCGAAGACATCGGCGACCGCACGCGCGTCAAGCATCTGTCGAAGGGCGTGATCAAGACCGCGCTCGAGACGATCCACCGGATGGCCGACACGGCCGTCGATCGCATGAAGACGAGCGCCGCGCCATTGCCGGTCATTCTCGTCGGCGGCGGCGCTATCCTGGTGTCGGAGAAATTGCCCTCAGCCTCCGAAGTGGTTCGGCCGCCGCACTCCTCGGTCGCCAATGCGATCGGCGCGGCGGTCGCGCAGGTCGGCGGCGAAGTCGATCGGGTCTTCGCGGTCGAGGGGTCGAGCCGCGACGCCGTGCTCGACATCGCCAAGCGCGAGGCGGCCGAACGCGCCGTCGCCGCCGGCGCAGAGCGCTCCTCGGTGAAAATCGTCGATGTCGAGGACGTTCCGCTCGCCTACCTTCCCGGCAACGCCACGCGCATTCGCGTCAAGGCGGTCGGCGACCTCTTGATCCAATGAGAAGCATTCGATGTGGCGAATCACTGAGCAGGACCTGAAAGACCTCGCGGTCGGCGCCGCCTTCCTCGGCACGGGCGGCGGCGGCGATCCCTATATCGGCCGCTTGATGGTGCAAGCGGCGCTCGATGCGGGCAAGAGCGTCACGATCCTCGATCCGAGCGAGGTCGCCGACGACGCTCTGGTGATTCCGACCGCAATGATGGGCGCGCCGACCGTGCTGGTCGAAAAGATCCCGAGCGGCGAAGAGGCGGTGGCCTCTTTGCGCAAGCTCGAAGCGCATCTCGGCCGCAAGGCGTTCGCGACCATGCCGATCGAATGCGGCGGCATCAATTCGACGATCCCGCTCGTGGTCGGCGCGCTGACCGGCCTGCCGGTCGTCGACGCCGACGGAATGGGCCGCGCCTTCCCGGAATTGCAGATGGAGACGTTCAGCGTGCTGGGCGTGCGATCTTCGCCGATGGTGGTGACCAACGAATATGGCGACAACGCGCTGATCGAGGCGCGCGACGACAAGTTTGTCGAATGGCTGTCGAGGGGCGTCACCATCCGCATGGGCGGGGCGGCCTATATCGCCGAATATGCGATGAGCGGCGTCGACGTGAAGCGCACCGCCGTGCCGAACACGATTTCGCTCGGCGTCAAGATCGGCCGCTGCCTGCGCGAGGCGAAGAAGAACCACAAGAACCCGATCGAAACCCTGCTCGAGATGCTGCCCGAGACCCTCTATTCGTACGGAAGGGTGATCTGGCGCGGCAAGGTCGTCGACGTGCGCCGCGAGACCAAGATGGGCTGGGCGCTCGGCTACGCCAAGATCGAGGGCGTCGATGAATGGCGTGGGACGATGGAGATCCAGATCCAGAACGAAAATCTCATCGCCCGCGTCGACGGCAAGGTGCGCGCCATCGTGCCGGACCTGATCTGCATCATGGAGGCGGAGACCGCCGAGCCGATCACCACGGAGTACCTGCGTTACGGCCAGCGCGTGGTTGTCGTGTCGGTCGCCGTGCCGCCGATCATGCGCACGCCCGAGGCGCTGGAAGTGTTCGGCCCGAAAGGCTTTCGCATCGACGAACCGTATACGCCGATCGAGCAGCTCGCATGACTTGTTCGCGCGGTCAGTGCAGCAGGCGCTGCTGGCGGGCGACCGTGATCGCCATGACCCGGCTGTTGACGCCGAGTTTTCCGTAAAGGTTCTTGAGGTGGAACTTCACCGTCGCCTCGCTGACGCCGATCGACCGGGCGATTTCCTTGTTGGCCAGGCCGTGATTGAGCAGGCCGAGAATCTCATGCTCGCGCTCGCTGAGCACGCCGCCCGCATCGCCGGCCGCGCGAGCGTCGCTCGAGGCGGCGGCGAGGATATTGGCGACGAACTCGGTGCTCGCCGCCGGCAGCGAGCCGATGCCGAAGCGGCGCAAGCCTTGGCGCGCGAAGGACGACATGGCTCGGCCTTCGTCGATGAACGGCCGCACCACGCCTTGCGGCGAAGCGATCGCGACCGCGCGCAAGAAGGAATTGAAGCCGCCCTCGGCCTCGTCGTTGCGGCCTTGCGCGATGGCGCGCAGGATCAACGCCGGGATCACCCAGTGATAGGCGCCTCGCGCTTCGCCTTCGGCGATCGTCGCATCGAGCCAGCCAATCGCGGCGGCGGGATTGTTGCGGAACAGCGCGGCGCGCGCCAAGGTCAGGCGGCCGTTCAACAGTTCGCGCCAGGTCAGCCGCCTTCCTTCCGGCGTGGCGCCGGCCGCGACGTCGCGCGCCAGCGCGGCGCCGAGCTGATCGTCCTCGACCAGAAGGTTGGTGCGGCACATGACTTCGTGACGCATTGCGTCCATGGACCAGCGCAGCCGCCAGAGGTCGCGCGCCGCGGCGATCTCGTAGCCGCGATCGAGAAAGGCGGTCGCCGCGCCAAGGCCCTCTTCGACCAGGGCGATGCGGATGCGCGTTTCGAGCGCGCGGGCGTAGATGTCGACCCAGCCCTCGCCGGCGGCCATGACCGGGATGGCGAAATCGAGCCGGCGGCGCGCGCCGACGAGATCGTTCTGCGCGTACATGGCTTCGGCCAGGGGGACTTGGGCGATGGCGCGCAAGCCGTCATCCTTGGCGTGAGCCGCGTCGATCAGGCTTTCGGCCTCGCGCGCCGGCTCCAGCGCTATCGCGATGCGGCCGCTGGCGACGCCAATCAGCGCGAGATGGATCAGCAGGAAGACCTGGGTATAGGTCGTCCCTTCTTCCCGGTAACAGGCGAGCGAGTTATGCGCCAATTGTTGGGCGCGCCACAAATCACCGAGATTGCACAGCCACAGGGTCAGGTGATTGTAGATCCAGCCGCGCATCCAGGTGTCGTTGGCCGGAACGCGCTCGGCTTCGCGTTCGCGCCTGGCGACGGTCTCGGCGTCGACCTCGCGGTCCTCGTAGAGCCTGATCAGATCGTCGATATGCTCGATGTCGTCGCGCGCGGCGTCGGGCGCGTCGGCGTCGGCGAGATAGGCGTTCCGCACCGCATCGACCAGTCCGCGCGCCTCCGCCAACCGTCCTTTCTTCGACAGAACGACGGCGCGGGCCAGCCGCAATCCGTCGGTCGCGTTGACCGCGGCCGGCGGCAGCTTGTCGAGCAGGTCGGTCAGCACCGCGGCGCCGGCGCGGATGAACAGGCGAACGCCGCCGGCGCGCTGGATGGCCGCCGCGGCAAAGGTGAAATCGCCGGCCGCGCCGGCATGTCGCACCGCGGCCACGAGGTCGTTGTGCTCGCCGAACCAATGCGCCGCCGCTTCGTGAAGCCGGACGAGCTCGCGTCGGCCCGCTTCCTCCAGTTCGGCGGCGAGCGCGTCGCGCAGCAGCGGATGGGCGCGGACCCAATCCGGCTTGCCCTCGATCGGCGCGAGCAGGGGCGCGAGCGACGCAAGTTCATTGCGCGTGCGGCTGTCGAGGCTCGCTCCGGTCAACGCTTCGGCCAGTTCGGCGCAGAAAAGCGGCGCGATCGAGCATTTCGTCAGCAAGTCGCGGGTTGGCGGCGAAAGCGGCCGCAGCACCTCGTCGTCGATATATTCGCGCAAAGCCGCGTCGATCGGGCGTCCGAACCCGCCAACGGCGCGCGGCTCGCCGAGTTGCAGGGCGAGCTGCAACGGCGCCGGCCAGCCTTCGCAACGGTCGAGCAGGTTGATCAAGTCGGGCGCGGCGTCGCCGGCGCCGAGCAGCGCCTCGGCTTCGGCCCGCGAAAAGGCGAGGTCCGCGGCGGAGAGTTCGGCAAGCAAGCCGCGGGCGCGCAAGGTCGACAGCGACACGCGCGGCCGCGAGCGGCCGGCGAGCACGATCCGCGCATTGTCGGGCAAAGCTTTGAGCAGGCGGTCGAGCCCGTCATGGAACGGCGCGCCTTCGGCGCGGTGGCAATCGTCCAGGATCAAAACGACGCGGTCGCGGCGCCGGGCGAGCGCCTGGGAGAGCATTGCGCAGATCGCCTCGTCGTCGGCTTCGCCGGCGGCGCGCAAAGCCTTCGGCCAGGACCGACCGTCGGCTTCGCCGGCCAGCGCCAAGGCGCGCGACAGGTTGGCGAGAAAGCGAGAGCGAAGCGCGTCGGAACGATCGACGGTCAACCATGCGCAATCGACCCGTTGCGAACGCAAATGGCGCATCGCTTGGCTGAGCAGCGTGGTCTTGCCGAATCCGGCCGGCGCTTGCAGGACCACGACCTGCCGGTCGAGGCCATGGCTCAGCCGCTCCAGCAGGACGCGACGTTCGAGCGTGCGCGCCATGCTGTGGGGCGGCCGCGCCCGGGTCTCGACGAATTCGCTGTCCAAGGACGACCACGTCACCGCGTTGGTCCCCTGTCGGAAGCGTTTTACGCTTTCGCCGCGAACACCATAGCGCGAGAAGGGGCGGATCGCGCAAACTATTTCACGCAAAGCCGCGCGCTCAGCCGGCGGCGCCTTCCAAGGCCGCCGACGGCGCGCGTCGCAAGAGCGCAACGAGGCGGGTGGAGATGATCAGGATCGGCATCGATGTCGGCGGCACCAATACCGACGCCGTGGTCATGGAGGGCGACCGCGTCCTCGCCAGCTTCAAGGCGACGACCTCGCCGGACGTCACGACCGGCGTCAGCGAGGCCTTGGCCGGGGCGTTGAAACAATCGGGCGTCGCAACCCGCTCGGTCGGGGTCGTGGCGCTCGGCACCACGCATTTCACCAATGCGGTGGTGCAGCGGCGCGACCTCGCGCCGGTCGCGGCGGTCCGCCTCGGTTTGCCGGCGACGCAGGCGCTGCCGCCAATGGTCGATTGGCCGCCCGATCTGCGCGAAGCGATCGGCGGCCGCTTCTACTTCGCCCATGGCGGCCACGAATTCGACGGCCGCGCCATCACGCCGCTCGATCCCGACGAGTTGCGCAAGATCGCCAAGGACATCGTCAAGAAGAAGATCCGCACCATCGCGATCAGCTCGGTGTTCAGCCCGATCAACGCCGAAGTCGAGCGCCAGGCCGGCGAGATTTTCGCCGCCGCAATTCCTGGCGCGCATATCACCCTCTCGAGCGATATCGGCCGGATCGGGCTGCTCGAGCGCGAGAACGCGGCGATCATGAACGCCTGCCTCCGCGATCTTTCGGGCGTGGTGATGGGGGCGTTCAAGAAAGCGCTCGATCGGACCGGCGTCGCCGCCCGCTTCTTCCTGACCCAGAACGACGGCACGCTGATGGACGCCGCCTTCGCCGAGCGCTTCCCGGTCCTCACTTTCGCCAGCGGTCCGACCAATTCGATGCGCGGCGCCGCCTTTCTCTCGGGCGTGCAAGACGGAATCGTGATCGATGTGGGCGGCACCACGACCGATGTCGGCTCGCTGCATAAGGGATTCCCGCGCCAAGCGAGCGTCGCCGTCGAGATCGGCGGCGTCAGGACCAATTTCCGCATGCCGGACGTGTTCTCGATCGGCCTGGGCGGCGGCTCGCTGGTGGTCGAGGACAAGAAGACCGGCGAGGTCACGGTCGGGCCGCGCTCGGTCGGCTATCGGCTGACGAGCGACGCGCTGATCTTCGGCGGCAAGGTTCTGACGACGAGCGACGTCATCGTCGCCGCCGGCCGGGCCGATTTCGGCGATCGCGCCAAGGCGGCGCGCCTGTCGCCTTCGCTGATCGCCAAGACGAGGGCGCGGATCATGGAGATGGCGACCAACGCCGTGGAGCGCTCCCGCCTCTCGCCCGAGCCGCTGCCGGCGATCGTGGTCGGCGGCGGCAGCGTGCTGATCGATTCGAAGATCGGCGATCTCGACGTGATCAAGCCGAAGCATTTTGCCTGCGCCAATGCGGTCGGCGCCGCCATCGCCCAGATCAGCGGCGAGGTCGACCGCATTTACATGCTCAGCAAGGCGAGCCGCGAGGACGCGCTCGACGACGCCAAGCAGAAGGCCAAGGAGGCCGCGATCGCGGCCGGCGCGCGCGCCGACAGCGTGACCATCGTCGATGTGGAGGATGTGCCGCTCGCCTATATTCCCGGCAACGCCACCCGGGTGAAGGTCAAGGCGGTCGGCGAGCTGGCGCTCTGAGCAAAGATGATAATCCCGCGACCGTCATTGCGAGGAGCGAAGCGACGAAGCAATCCATTCACAAGGCTGAGCCCTACGAATGGATTGCTTCGCTTCGCTCGCAATGACGGCATGGGTTAACGGGTGGGAAGAACGCCATGAACCAAAAGCCAATGAAGCGTCACACCTCGGTCAAGGCCAAATCCAAAAAGACCTCGGGGCAGTCGAGGGCGGCGCCGGCGAAGGAGCTCGGCGCCAAGGCCGCCCCCGCCAAAGCGAAGAAGTCGGCGCTCGGCACGATGATCGGCGTCGCCGATCTCGACGACATCGCGGTCGGCGGCGCGATCCTCGGCACCGGCGGCGGCGGCGATCCCTATATCGGCAAGCTGATGGCGCAGCAGGCGATCCGCAGGCACGGCCCGGTCAAAATGATCGATGTCGACGCGATCAGGGACGACGACCTCGTCGTACCTTGCGCGATGATGGGCGCGCCGACGGTGATGGTCGAGAAGATTCCGCAAGGCGAAGAAATCCTGGCCGCGTTTCGCAAGCTGGAACGGTTCCTGGGCAAGAAGATCGGCGCGATCCTCTGCGCCGAAGCGGGCGGGCTGAACTCGACCATTCCCTTCGTGATCGGCGCGATGACGGGCATTCCGGTGATCGACGGCGACGGCATGGGCCGCGCCTATCCCGAAATCCAGATGGTCACCTTCACCATGCACGGCGTCTCGGCGACGCCGATGGTGATCGTCGACGACAAGGGCAACAGCGTGCTGCTCGAATGCATCGACAATCGCTGGACCGAGCGCCTCGCCCGCGCGGCGACGATCGAGATGGGCGGCTCGGTGCTGATCTCGCTCTATCCGATGACCGGCGCGGTCGCCAAGAAAGCCTCGGTGCGCGGCACGCTCACCCTCGCGCGCCGTCTCGGCGAAATCTTGCGCGAGAGCCGCGCCGCCCATGCCGACGCGGTCAAAGCGATCCAGTCGAAGCTCAACGCGGCGACAATATTCGAGGGGAGGGTGACCGACATAGCCCGGCGCACCGAGACGGGATTTGCCCGCGGCGAGGCCAAATTCGTCGGCGTCGACGCTTATCGCGCCCACACGTACCGGATCGAGTTCCAGAACGAATTCCTGATCGCCGAGCAGGATGGCGAGCCGATCGTCACCACGCCTGATCTGATCACCTTGCTCGACGCCGACACCGGCGCGCCGATCACCACCGAGACGATCCGGTTCGGCCTGCGCGTGGTCGCGATCGCGATTCCCTGCGCGCCGCAATGGCGCACGCCGGCCGGGCTCGCCTTGGTCGGCCCGCATTATTTCGGCTACAAGGTCGAGTACCGGCCGTTCAAGGCGCGCGTCTGAGATCGGAGCTCTGCGATGAACGCCGCCCGACGCGCCTCGCCTGCAGCCAAGCCGCGCCCGCCGCGCCGCTTTTTCGGTCCGCCGCGCGACTTCTACGGCTATGGGCCCAATCCGCCCGATCCGAAATGGCCCGGCGGCGCGCGCATCGCCGTCAACATCAATCTCAACGTCGAAGCCGGCGGCGAGCATTGCCTTCTCGAGGGCGATACGCGCTCGGAGGACGCGCTGACCGATATCGGCCTGCCCTCGTACCCTGGCGTGCGCAGCCCGGTCGTCGAATCGGTCTTCGAATATGGGCCGCGCAGCGGCTGCTGGCGTCTGCTGCGTATCTTCAAGCGCTTCGGCGTCAAGGTCAGCATTCTCGGCGTGGCGCGCGCGCTGGAGCAATGCCCGGAACTGACCGAGGCCTTCCTCGCCGAAGGCCATGAGATCGTCTGCCACGGTTATCGTTGGCTCGACTATCTCGACATCGACGAGGAGACCGAGCGCGAGCATATCCGGCTCGGCGTCGCGGCGATCAAGAAGCTGACCGGCGAGGCGCCCGTCGGCTGGTTCAACGGCCGGCCGAGCGAGAACACGCGCCGGCTGCTCGTCGAGCATGGCGGCTTTCTCTATGACCGGGACTATCTCGGCGACGAATTGCCGTTCTGGGTCAAGGTCGGCCGCCGCAATCATCTGGTCATTCCGACTTCGTACGAAACCAATGACAATCGCTTCGACTGCAATTCCGGCTTCCGCACCGCCGACGCTTTCGCGCGCTACATGATCGATTGTTTCGATTTGCTCTACGACGAAGGCGCGGAGCAGCCCAAGATGATGGCGATCAACCTGCACGACCGGCTGATCGGCCGGCCGGCGCGCGCCGTTGGGCTGATCAAGTTTCTTGAGCACGCGCGCCACCATGACCGGGTCTGGTTCTGCACAGGACGCGAAATCGCCGAGCACTGGCGAAAGGCGCATCCGCCTGAGGAGGCGTAAGGCGGGCGCACGAGCGGTAAACTTAAGGCGCGTGCTCGATCCGCGGGCCTAATCGACGATGAAGACCGTCGCGCCGTCCGTCGATCGCACGCGATGCGGCGAGCCCTCTCCATCCGCCGACCGCCAGCTCATTCCGGCGGAGAGTTCGTACGTCTCCTTGCCGTCCTGATGCTCGATCCTCAGCGCGCCGCTGATCACGTAGAGAATATGACCCTTCGCGCACCAGTGATCGGCGAGATAGCCGGGCCCGTACTCGACGACGCGAAGCTGTACGTCGTTCGTCCTGACCGCTCGAATTTTCGCCGCGCCCGCCGCGCCCGGCGTCACGGTCGGCGATATTTCCGACCAATCGATGGCTTTCTCAGGAAGGTTGGAGAGTTTCATCGCGAAGTCTTTCGGTCGGAATGGGCAAAGCGGTACTCAACATGGCATAGCGGCCATCGACGAGCTAAACCAGGGTGTATATCCCTTTGAGGTATCCCGCACTGTAACCTATCTGGCCTTCCACGAGCATTAAGATGACTCGGACGAAACTCTTCCAATCGAACGGCTGCCAGGCCGTGCGCCTCCCCAAGGACGTCGCGTTTCCGAAAGAGGTCAAGGAGGTCGCAGTGCTGCGCGACGGCCAGCGACGGGTGAGCCTGCGGATTCCGTTTGGGACGACTTCTTTGACGCGCCCGGGGTCGATCTTGGCCCGCGCGACCAGCCGAAGGCGCAGGCGCGGAAGGGCTGCGATGATTGGGACAAAGGACGCCCGGCGGAGCGAATTTCTCATACTGATCGATTAACGTAGTTTCACGACCAGGCGCGAACGAACGTACGGCTAACCGCCATCCTCGCGTAACCTCACAGCTCCTTCTCCGCCAGCTCCCGGAACGCATCCGGCACGGCTCGCGCCGGCCCGAGCGCGGCGGCCGCGTAGCCGACTGCGTCCCAGCCGAAGCGGCGGCGGATGGCGTCGACGGCGCGGTCGGCCGAAAGGCGGGCGATGCCGCGTTTGGCGCCGGGGCGGCGCGCTTCGTCGGCGAGGCCGAGCGGAAGCTCCAATTGCAGGTCGGCCGCCTCTTCGAGATGCGAAACCGAGATCGCGAGAAGCGAGATCGTCCGCTCGGCCGGATGTTCGGCGAGGATCGCGCGCGCCAGCGCTTCGGCGGTCTCGGCCAGAATCAGGGTCGCGGAAATCGGCGCGTCGAGGGTCACCGAGCGCGTGACTGCGCTCAGATCGGCGAAGCGCACGCGCACCGTCACCGTCCGGCCCGGCCGGGATTTGGCGCGGAGCCGCGTGCAAATCCGATCGGCGAGATGAAGCAAGGTCGGCCGGATGACGTGCGTTTGCGCCGGCTTGCGGCCGAGCGCCGATTGCGCGCCGGCCGATTGCGCCCGGCGATGCGTCTCGATTTCGCGCGGGTCGCGGCTCCATGAGAGCGCGGCGAGCTTCTCGCCCGAAGCCGGGCCAAGAAGCTTCGCCAGCGACCAGCCGGGCGTCGCCGCGAGCTGGCCGATCGTGGTCACGCCAAGCTCGGCCAGCCGCGCCTTCGTCGCCGGGCCGACGCCCCACATCAGATCGACCGGGAGCGGATGCAGGAAGTCGAGCTCGGCGTCGGGCGCGACGACCACGAGCCCGTCGGGCTTGGCGACCTGCGAGGCGATTTTCGCCAGGTGCTTGGTGCGCGCGACGCCGATCGAAATCGCAAGGCCGAGCTCGCCCCGCACGCGGCGGCGGATCGTCGCCGCAATCTCGGCCGGCGGCCCGAAGAGATGCGTGCAGCCTCTGACGTCGGCGAAGGCCTCGTCGATCGAAATCCGTTCGACGAGGGGGGTAAAATCGCGAAGCACGTCGATCGCGGCGTCGCCCAACCGCTGGTACTCGCGGAAATGGCCGCCGACAAAGACGAGTTCGGGACAAAGCTCGCGCGCCCGCCGTCCCGGCATGCCGCTCCTGACGCCGAACGCCTTGGCTTCGTACGACGCGGCGAGCACGACCCCGCCGCCGACCGCCACCGGCCTGCCGCGCAGCGACGGATCGAGGAGCTGCTCGACCGACGCATAGAAGGCGTCGAGATCGGCATGGAGGATGGCGGCGGCGATTTCCATCCAACGGCCTCGTGAGTTCTCGCGAATAAGAACATAAGAAGAACAGCATAGCTGCTGTCAATACGCACAGATAAGTTGACTATTATAATCGAATAACTGTATTATGCAGCTTGAGCCTCGCTTTCCAAAGGCGTCCCGCGATGATCGCTGTTCCGCAACGGCCGGTCGAATTTCCTCGACAGCGCGCTCGCCGCGACGCGCCGGCGATAGGCGCCGCCGCAGATTTCCCCGAGGCGCTGCGGCGGCTGCCGCGCAACGTCTGCGTCATCGCTTTCGAACACGGCGAGCGCCTTTTCGGGCTGACGGCGACATCGGTGTCGCCGCTCTCGCTCGACCCGGCGACGCTTCTTGTCGGCGTCCCGCGGCGCTGGCCGGTCGCACAGCAATTCCTCGCCAGCCGATCGTTCGGGGTCAGCGCGCTCGCCGCCGATCAGGACGCGCTCGCCGAGCGCTTCTCCGCCGGCGCGGCGATCGGCGAGCGCGAGCGGCGCGAAGGCGGCTGGATCGGGTTCGAAACAGCCGCGCCGACCCTCGCCGACGCGACGGCGGCGTTCGCTTGCGAACGCGACGCCGTCTTCGAGCATCGCGGCGGCGCTGTCGTCATCGCGCGCGTCTTGAGCGTGCGCGCGTCAAGCGGGTCGAGCGCGCTCGTCTCTTGGCAAGGCGTCTATAGCCAACTCGGATGGACAAAGGACGAGATTTCGCGCGCGACCGGCCAGTCGCCTGTTCGTACCAAGGAACGCGCCGTCGCGCCGTTTCCGCAGCGATCTTCTTGAGCCGAGCTGCTCGACTCAACGCCATTCGCAGAAGGCGGCCTCTACGCCGCCAAGGCGGCGTCACGCCGCGAGATTGAAAACGGCGATCGCGGCCGCGCCGGCCAGCAGCGCGACGCCGAGCGGTCGCGCTAGGCGCCGGCCCCAGGGCGCGTTCTTCTCGACGGCCATCGCGCCGCCCAGCGCCATCATCCAGCCGATGCTGCCGGTTCCGACCGCGAAGAGGAGCAGCATCAGCGCCCAGCAGCAGCCGACGCAGAAGAGGCCGTGATCGGCCCCGAGCCGGAATGATTCGAGCGCCGGGCGGCGGCCGCGCCAGCGCGCCGCGACGAAGCCGAGCGGCGCGCCGCATGCGTCGAGGCAAAGGTATTTGAGGCGGGAGAACTGGAAGAGGCCGGCCGTGAGGAGAAGCGTCGCGCCGATCGCCCAGCCGTTGAAGGTCAGCCACACCCAGCGCCGAGCCAACGCGAGGATGACGAGCCCGAGGAGATGCGCGGCGACGCCGAAGCCGAGCCAGACGAAAAGATAGCCGCCGACCGCGAGCGCGATCAGCCGGCCCGCATCGGCGCGCGCGCCGACCAGCCGGCCGAAGACGCGCAGCAGCGGCATCGCCGTCGGCAGCATCATCGCGGTCGTCATCAGCAGCCAGCCGAGCACATAGATCAGCGCCGGCGCGACAATGTCGCCGCCCGGCAGAGCGGCGCAAAGCCGCGCGGCGAAGCCCGCCTGGGTCCAATCGTGATCGAGGTACCGGCCATAGGGCGAGGCGGTCCACGCGGCCAAGCTCGCCCAGGCGACCGCGATCAGCGCGGCGAGGATCGGCAGAAAGACCGAATCGTACGGTGAGACGCCGAGGCGGCGTCCCGTCGCGGTCGACATAGGCGGCGGCTCAGCCCTTGAGTTCGAACACGCCCTGGATCGCGTTATGGCCGCTGAGGTCGAGCTTCACGCCGATTTCCGGCTGCTCCATATAGAAGCGCGACGCTTTCGCGACATAGGCGGGCGAGCCGGGAATGGTCGAGAAAATGCTGTCGACCAGCCGCGTCGGCTCGCCGTTCGGACCGCGATACGGCTCCATGTCGGCGGCGACGCCGTCGCCAATGCGGAGCGTCCCTTTGCCCTTGACCACAGTGAAACTGATCGGCGCGCGCCGCGCTGCGACCTCTTCGCCGACGAGCCGCGCGAGGTCGGCGACCGGCCCGCCCAATTGGCCGCGGAACAGCCGCAGCAGCGCCTGTTCTTGCTCGGGCGTGGCGCGGTCGTCGACATAGCGGATGGCGCGCCAGCCGCCTTTCAAGACATTGCCCGGAATGAAGACGGCGACGCCGAAATTGAGCCCGGAAACGTCGACGCCGTCGATCTCGCCTTCCTCGATGCGATAGGCCAAGGCGCTCTGACAGGCGCCGCGGTCAGGATCCTCGCCGATCCAGCATGGGCACAGGGTGTTGCAGTCGCAGACTTCGAGAAGGTCGCCTTTGAGACGATACGGCATGGCGAATTCTCCGGGGAGGGTTTATTTTACTAACTCTACATAAATTCATTTCTATTCCAGTTCCGCCTCGCTGGCCAGCGCGAAACTCGCTCCCAATCGCTGGCGCGGCGGCCGATCTCGGGCCGAACGAAGTCCCTGGCTGTGACGCGTCATGCATCAGAGTTTCGTTATGGAGTGGAACGATTCGCCGCCTGACGGGTTGTCGCCAGTCGGGGCAGGGGTTCTTCGTGGCCGGTCTGATAGCAAACGAGTCGCCGCCGTTCTCTCCCAGGGAAATAGCTCTGGATTCCCAAACCGCTCTCGACGCCATCCTGATTACGGACGAGCTCTGGAGACGGCCGAGCCGCCCGCCGGATTATCGCGCCGAGAGCCGAGCGCTTTCGAATCTCGTCCAAGCCCTGGCGGACGATCCTTCATCCATTCTCCAGACCTTGGCGGAAACCGTCCTCGACGAAATCGGCGCCGAGTCCGCGGGCCTCAGTCTCCTCAGCAAAGACGAACGCCGTTTCGATTGGGCGGCGATCGCCGGCAAGTGGCGGCCGCATGTCGGCGAGGGCACGCCCCGCGACTTCGGTCCCTGCGGGGACGTGCTCGACGCCGGCAAGCCGCTCCTTTTCACGCATTGGGAGCGGCGCTATCCGTACCTTTCGGCCGCGACCCCTTTGGCCGAAGAAGGGCTCCTGGCGCCGTTTTTTGTCGCTGGGCGCGCCGTTGGAACCATCTGGGCGATCCAGCATAGCGAGCGGCGCAAATTCGACGCCGAGGACCTCCGGCTATTGCAGAGCATCGGCAAATTCGCGTCTGCGGCCTATCAGGCGGTCGAGATTCAATCGGATGTGGCGGCGATCAAACGGGCCGAAGCGCGCCTCGCGCGGCGCGCCGAGGAGCAGGCGGCCTTATACCGGTTTAGCGAAAGCCTGCAGCATCGAACCACGCTGGAAGAGCTATCCGAGCCGGCGCTGGACGCGCTGTTCAGGGCCTTGGGTTGCGATCGCGCGGCGATCCTGCTGCTCGACGCCTCCCGGAAGATGAAATTCGCGGCGTCGCGCGGCCTTTCCGAGACCTACCGGGCCGCCGTCGACGGCCATTCGCCGTGGCGGCCGGAAGACGCCGACGCATCGCCCGTGACGATTGCGGATATCGAAGCTTCGAACTTGCCCGCCAAGCTGAAGGAGGTCATCCGGTCCGAAGGCGTGAAGGCCCTGTCTTTTATTCCGATCTCGGCCGGAGGCGAGCTCCTCGGCAAGCTCATGACCTACTACGACCGGCCGCATGTCTACGCGCCGTCGGAGATCGATCTGGCCTTGACGATCGCGCGGCAGCTCGCGTTTTCCGTTTTGCGGGTGCGGGCCGAAGAAGCCCGTCGAAAGACCGAGCGAGCGGCCCAGCAGCTCGCCGCGATCGTCGAGTCCTCGCACGACGCGATCATCAGCAAGGACTTGAACGGGATCATCCAGACCTGGAACGCGGGCGCCGAACACCTTTTCGGATACGCCGCCCATGAAGTCGTCGGAAAGCCGATCACGGTCGTCATTCCGCCCGATCGGCTCGACGAAGAGCCGCAAATCCTCGCGCGTCTGCGCGCCGGCGAGCGGGTCGATCATTTCGAGACGATCCGCCGGCGGAAGGACGGGCGCCTTGTCGACGTCTCCCTCACCATTTCGCCGGTCCGCGATTTCTTCGGGAACATTATCGGCGCTTCAAAGATCGCCAGAGACATTACCGATCGGAAGGAAGCCGAGGCCAAGCTCAGGGACAGCGAGCGGCATTTGAAGGACCTTCTCGCAGCCATCCCGGCTGCGATCTATACGACGGACGCCGAGGGGAAGATCACCTATTTCAACGAGGCCGCGGTCGAGCTTGCCGGAAGAAGGCCGACGATCGGCAGCGACGAGTGGTGCGTCACCTGGAAATTATATCGACCGGATGGTTCGCCGCTGCCGCACGACCAATGCCCGATGGCGGTCGCGCTCAAGGAAGGGCGGCCGGTCCGAAACGCCGAGGCGATCGCGGAACGGCCCGACGGGACTCGCATTCCCTTCATCCCATACCCGACGCCGTTGCGCGACGGGAAGGGCAGGATCGTAGGCGCGATCAACATGCTCGTCGACATCAGCGAGCGGCGGCAGGCCGAGTCGCAGCAGCGCGTTTTGTTCAACGAGCTCAATCACCGCGTCAAGAACAATATGCAGATGCTTCAATCATTGCTGCATATGGCTGTTTCGCGGACGGCGAGCCCCGAGGCGCGTCGAGTCCTGTCGGACGCGAGCAACCGGATCGCCGCAATGGCGGCCGCTCAGCAGATCCTGTACGGAACCATCGATGCGAAGCGCTTCAAGTCAACCGAGCTGGTCCACGCGGTTTCTCAGGCGGTGCAACGCGTCTTCCCCGGGGCCGTCGACATTGTCTGCAATGTCAGCGACGAGGACATATCGAATGAGCTCGCCATGCCGTTGGCGTTGATCCTGAACGAACTCTTGACCAACGCGCTCAAGCATGGCGGCCGTGCGAGCGGTCAGAGCACGGTTTGGGTCGAGTTCCGCCGGCGCGGCGACGCTTTCCAACTGGCGGTGGAGGACGAGGGGCCCGGCTTCGTCCTGGATGAAGTTCGCGTCCGGTCATCCGGTCTACAACTCGTCGAAAGGCTGGCCCGGCAGTTGAGGGGGAGGTTCGAAGTGATAAGAACGCCTCGCACCCGATGCGTCGTCACTTTCGCCTGAGGCGGTCATGAGAGGGCGCCTTATCGCCTTGTCCGTCGGCCGCGTTCAGCCTTCGATTACGTTTCCCTCGATCACGCCGGAAATTCCGTCTGAGCCGGACGAAAAGTCCGGCGCCGCGGTCGGCGCGAACGAGCGGCCGCGCCTCCTCATCGTCGAGGACGACTTTCTGGTCACCTGGCAGATGGAGGAGGCGTTGACCGAAGCCGGCTTCGCGGTCATCGGCACGGCGAGCTCGGCGGAGGAGGCGGTCCAGCTTGCAAACGACACCCAGCCGCAATTGGTGCTCATGGACATCCGTCTGAACGGCGACCGGGACGGCGTGGACGCGGCCCTGGAATTGTTTCGTCAACACGGCCTCAGATGCCTTTTCACCACCGCTCATACCGACAAGGCGATGCGGGCGCGCGCCGCGCCCGCTCAGCCGATCGGCTGGTTGCCGAAGCCCTACACCATGCCGGCGCTCGTCTACGCCGTGCGAGAGGCCCTTAAAGCGCTTCGCGATTGACCCGGGGCGCGAATCGACGGCGGGCCGATCGAGCAAGCCGAGGTACAACAGCATTGCTGAGCCGCCCGCGGCGCGGCGCCGGGCCAAGGGGCCTTGACATTGCGCTCGAGAGACGGCCTGTTCATTGCTTCAGCTTGTCCCATCGTCCACTTCGTCATGCCGACAATTTCGCCGAGAAAGCCGTACCGAATCGGCCGCTCCCGCACGGGGCTTGGCCTCTTCGCCACCAGACCGATCGAGAAAGGCGTCAAGATCATCCGCTATTTCGGCCCGCTCCTCGATTCGAGGAACGACGACGACGTGATCGAGAACAAATATCTGTTCGAACTGAACAGCCGCTGGACGATCGACGGCTCGGTGCGGAGAAATATCGCCCGCTACATCAACCATTCCTGCAAGCCAAACGCGGAATCGGTCGTCAATGCGCGCAAGCGCACCGTGTTCATCCGCGCGATCAAGACCATCGAGCCGGGCGAAGAGATCAATTACGATTACGGGACCGCCTATTTCAAAGCCTATCTGAAGCCGATCGGCTGCAAATGCGGCGCGTGCGAGACGAAGCGCAAGAAGAAGCGAGCCGGAGTCAAGCGGCGAGCGCCGGCGAAGCGGCGCAAGAGCCGAGATCGCATATAGGCTCGAACGATCCCGCCTCAGCGAATCGGCAAATTACCGGAAGGCGTCGTCCGACCCTCAGCGCACGAGAAGAAGCGAGCGCGGTCAAGCCGGCGATCCATCCTGTGGCGGATCGCCGATCGCGCTCCGCCTCGACGCAAAGTATTTGCGCGAGCTTACGTCGCCGGCTTCGCCAGCGGCGCGAACGCGGCCGCGACGGCTTCGTACACTTTGCGCTTGAACGGGATCACCAGGCTCGGCAATTCCTCGATCCGCTCCCAGCGCCAGGCGTCGAATTCCGGCGGGTGGGCGCCTTTGGCCGGCCGGTCGATATCGATTTCGCTTTCCGGCCCCTCGAAGCGGAAGGCGAACCATTTCTGCCTCTGGCCGCGAAAGCGGCCGCGCCAGCGATTGGCGGCGATGTCGACCGGCAGATCGTAGCTCAGCCAGTCCGGCGCTTCGGCGAGCAGCGAGACGCTCTGGACATTGGTCTCCTCATAGAGTTCGCGCAATGCGGCGGCGTGCGGCGTCTCGCCCTTGTCGATGCCGCCTTGCGGCATTTGCCATTCATGGCCGACTCCGTCGAGGCTCGGCATGCGCCGGCGCTTGCGCCGGCCGAGGAAGACCTTCCCCTCCGGATTGAACAGCGCGACTCCGACGCTGGGGCGATAGGGCAGGTCCTCGAAGCTCATCGGCTCATTGCGGCGCGGCCGGCGCGGCGATTTCCGCGGCTCGACCCGGCCCACGCGTCACTATGGCCGAGACGGGCGTCAAGGCAAGGCCGCGGCCTTCGAGGGAGCGGGCCCAGCGCGCGACGCGCTCGACAGTCGCGGGCAAGGCGGCGGCGACGCCGAGCGCGGCGCCGTTGGCCCGCGCCAAGCCCTCGAGCCGGAGCAGCGCCTCGTCGATCGCTTGCGGCCTCGGCGCCGCGTCGATGACGACATCGGCGCTGATCGCGGCGAGGTTGAGCCGGCCGGCGAGGCTGCCGGCGAGGCTGCGCGGCGAGGAGCCGTCGTCGACATAGAGCAGGCCGCGATCGGCTATATCGCGCAAGACCGGCGACAGCGCGCTTTCGTCGGCGGTGAATTTGGCGCCGAGATAATTGCTCACCCCGACATAGCCCGGAAACCGGCCCATCAGCCAATGGAGATCGTCGAGGGTCTGCGCTTCGCCGGCCGAAGCCCGCAGCGTGTGCGGCCCGGGATTGTCGACGGCGTAGTCGAACGGCTCCATCGGGAGCTGCAGGATCGCCTCGTGCCCGGCTTCGCGCGCCGCCGCGACCTGCCGCTCGACCGCCGCGCCGTAGGGGGCGAAGCCAAGCGTGACCGCGCCTGGCAATTGCCGGATCGCCTCCGCCGTCCCCTCTTCGTTGAGGCCGAGTCCGCCGATCAGCAGCGCCACCCGCGGCGCTCCCTTCAGATTGGCGGGGACGAGCGGCGGCCGGGCGTAGATTTCGGCCGGCCGCGCCCCGTCGGGGCCGATCCGCGGCAACAGGCCGTAGCGCGATTTCTCGACCAGCCGCGGGTCCGGGGCCGGCGTCAGATGAAGGCCGATCGTCTCGGGTACCTCGATGATCAACGAGCCGGGCGGCGGCGCGCCGCCATTGCGCACGATCTTGACGCCGCTCTGCGCCTCGATTTGGCTCGCCGACAATGGCCCGGCCGCGCCATTCGCCGTGGCGGGGGCGGGCCCGGTCGCGGGCGCCGGCGCGGCGGCTGGGGCCGGCCGTCGATCGATCGTCGCGACCGCATAGGGCTCGCCAGCCATCGGGTCGTCGAATCGGCTGGCGAACGCGACCAATCCGGCGGCGGCGAGAATTCCGCCGGTCGCCAGCAGCGCCGCAAGCGAGGGACGGCGGGCCGGCCCCGGCCCGCCGACGCCCAGCGGCCGATGCAAATCGTCGCCGTGATGAAAGCCCGTCATCGCCCGTCGCCGCGCCCGATTCGGAAGCGTCCTTTCCCGAATCACCCGTCCCTGCGACGGCTATTGTCGGCCGGGAGGGCGAACCGGTCGAGGGAAAGTTGCGGGCGGCGCCTATGGGAGCTGCGGCCGCCGTCTGAATTCCGCTTCGCGGCAATCCGGCGCCTCGGCCTCACCCCCGCAGCCGGTCAAGCCCGTCCCGCGCCAGCTGGTTGTTTCTGTCAATCGCGATCGCGCGGCCATAATTTTCGACCGCCTTGGCGCGGTTGTTCTGGCGCTCGTAAGCGAGGCCGAGCCCGGCCCAGGCGTCGGCGTTTTTCGCGTCGACATTGAGCGCGGCGTTGAAGTCCTCGATCGCGGCGTCGTATTTGCCGATCGCGATATAGCTCTCGCCGCGCGCCTGGTAGGGCGCGCCGGCGAAAGGATCGCGGTCGATGGCGTTGTTGAAGTCGGTGATCGCGTGGGTGTGGTCACCCTTGCGCTGATAGATGAGGCCGCGCGCGTGAAAGGCCTGCGCGCCTTCCGGATTGAGCCGGATCGCCTGGTCGAGGTCGGCGAGCGCCTCGTCAAGATGACCCTGCGAGCGCAGCAGATTCGCCCGGCCGAGATAGGCCGGCGCGTGGTTCGGATTGACCGCGATCGCCTGGTTGAAATCGGCGAGCGCCTGATTGTCCTTGCGGATCTGGCGATAAGCGAGCGCGCGGTTGACGTAAGCGGCGGCGAAATTGGGGTCGATCTGCACCGCATGGGTGAAATCGTCGATCGCGTTCTGGTAGCGGCCGATGCGCGCGTAAGCCGCGCCGCGGGTGTTATAGGCGGCCGAATCGTTCGGATTGCGCTGAATGACGTCGCTGAGCGAGGCGATGTTGGCGGCGCTGGCGCCGGTCTGGTCAGGCTCGACTTCGGCGACATGCGCGTCGGGCGGCGCGCTGACCGCGCCCAAACTGTTGCAGCCGGCGAGGGCCAAGGCGGCGATCGCGGCGAGCCCGCCGCGAGCCTTGGCGCCGAAACCGCTCGCGTTGTTGTTCAAGGCTCCGCTCCACCAGGCGCAATTTCGGCGCCGTTGACGACGCAATCTCTAAGGCGCGCCGATCTTGTCTGCAAAGTGGCTAACAAAATCGAAATTTTCGAAACGCAAGGCCGCCCAAAAAACAGGACGGCCACGAACCTTTCGGCTCGCGGCCGTGGACAAAGCAAGGGGCGAGGCCGCTCTTAGCGCGTCGCCCCCGCCGTGGGTTTCGACTTGACCGGCAGCAGGCCCTCGCGCTGCAATTTCTTGCGAGCGAGCTTGCGCGCGCGGCGCACCGCCTCGGCCTTTTCCCTCGCTCTCTTTTCCGAGGGCTTCTCGTAATGGCCCCTGAGCTTCATCTCGCGAAAAATGCCCTCGCGCTGCATCTTCTTCTTCAGCGCCTTGAGGGCCTGGTCGACATTGTTGTCGCGGACGAGAACTTGCACGGACGATCCTGTGTTCGAGGCGTTAAAGCCTTGCTGGGCGAAACATCGAGCGTAAGAAAAGGCGGCGCCGCGCGCTTTTGACGCGGGACCGGAGGAGCGCGCGTTTACCAGAGCGGCGCGTCATTGTCCAGAGCCGGCGCGGCCGTTGGCGCGGAAATTGCGCCAGGACGCGGCCGACGGTCGGCCGCGGAATAGAGGACCGCACGGTTCGAGATCCAGCTCCTGACGGCCTCGTCTAGGAGCCCGGCCTGATCCGCGTCACATGTCCCATCTTCCGTCCCGGCCGCGCCTCGACCTTGCCGTAGAGATGCAGCCGCAGCTCGGGCTGCGCCAGAATGTCGGGCCAGTTCGCCGCCTCCTCGCCGATCAGATTGCGCATCTCGATCGCGCCGAGCCGCGTCGTCGCGCCGAGCGGCCAGCCTGCTATGGCGCGGACATGCTGCTCGAATTGCGAGGTCAGGGCGCCCTCGATCGTCCAATGGCCGGAATTGTGCACGCGCGGGGCGACTTCGTTGACGATCAGACGCTCAGCGCCGTCATAATCGCGCACCAGGAACAGTTCGACCGCGAGCACGCCGACATAGTCCAAGGCTTCGATCACCTGCCGGGCGATGTCGCGCGCCGCGGCTTCCGTCGCAGGCTGAACCGCGGCGGGGACGCGGGTGCGGGCAAGGATGTGGCGCTCGTGCTCGTTCTCGCAAAGATCATAGGCGGCGAAGTCGCCGTCGAGATTTCGCGCTGCAATGATCGAGATTTCGCGCTCGAAACGGACGAAGCCTTCGAGAATGGTCGGCTCGGTCCCGAGCCCGCGGAACAAGGCCGCAAGGTCCGAGCCTTCGCGCACCAGCGCCTGGCCCTTGCCGTCATAGCCGAAGCGGCGCGTCTTCAGGATCGACGGCCGGCCGAGCGAAGCGACCGCGCGGATCAGCGCGCCGGCGTCCTCGATGGCCAGGAACGGCGCAGTCTCGAGGCCGATATCCTGGAGAAAAGTCTTTTCCGGCAGGCGATCTTGCGTCAGCGCCAGCGCCCGCGCATTAGGCCGCAACGGCCGCCGCTCGCTCAAGAACTCGGCGCAGGCGATCGGCACATTCTCGAATTCGTAGGTGACGACGTCGACCGCCTCGGCGAAGCGGGCGAGCGCCGCCTCGTCCTCATAGGCGGCGACAGTCTTGGCGGCGGCGACGTCGAAGGCGGGCGCATCGGCGTCGGGCGCGAAAACGTGGCTCTTGAGGCCGAGCCGGGCCGCCGCCATGGCCAGCATCCGGCCGAGCTGGCCGGCGCCGAGAATGCCGATCGTCGCCCCCGGAACGAGCCTCACTGGGCCTCGCTCTGCTTGGGCCGTTCGGCGACGGCGCTCGTGCGGGCGGCGCGCCAGGCGTCGAGCCGCCCCGCCAGCTTCTCGTCCTCGAGCGCGAGAATGGCGGCGGCGAGCAGCGCGGCATTGACCGCTCCGGCTTCGCCGATCGCCAGTGTGCCGACCGGCACGCCGGCCGGCATCTGCACGATCGACAGCAAGCTGTCCTGGCCGGACAGCGCTTTCGACTCGATCGGCACGCCAAGCACCGGCAGCGGCGTAAAGGCCGCGGTCATCCCGGGCAGATGCGCGGCCCCGCCGGCGCCGGCGATGATCACTTTGAAACCCTGTTCGCGCGCCGCTTTGGCGAAGGCGACGAGCCGGTCGGGCGTCCGATGCGCCGAGACGATGCGGGCGTCGTAGCCGACCCCGAGCTCGTCGAGCGTCTGGGCGGCGCGCCGCATCGTCTGCCAGTCGGACTGGCTGCCCATGATCACGGCGACAGGCTTTTGCGGGAGCGCCACAGATTGTCTCGATCGGCTGGCGTTAAGCTGGTGCGCTTAAACCAGGGGCGGGCGGGGCGCAAGGCGGGGACGCAGAGCCGGTCGAAGCGCCGCCGCGGTCAGCGTCAGGCGATGATGTCCGGCGTCAGCATATCCTCGAACGCGGTCAGCTTGTCGCGCAGCGCCAGCTTCTTCTTTTTCAAGCGCTGCAACTGCAAGCGGTCCGCGGCGCCGACATGCTCGAGCGCCTCGATGGCGGCGTCGAGGTCGCGATGCTCTTCGCGCAAGCGCTCCACCTCGCGACGGATCTCAGCGCGTTCCGCTTCCGTCAATTCCTGCGCCATTCCGCTCGCCCGATGATTCGTTCGCCGCTCGCCGGACCAAGCCAATTATGCGAGCAGCGCCCCCCGCCGCAAGGCGGCCGGTGAACAGCGGGGACGAGTCGGGACGGCTCCCCGTGAAGGCGCCGCGCTCCGCCCCCCGCCGAATCGTCCGGCTAGAGCCTTGACCTACCGAAAGATTATCATGCCTGACCGGCGATTGAACGCGGAAACTGGAGCGGAATTACGGATCATTGACCGCTTTTGCTAAAAAAATTGATCCGACGCTGGCGCGCGCGGGCTTGAATCGGCCGGGCTCTGTGTCACATTTCCGTTGTCGACAAAAACAGGGAGTGACTCAATGTCGCTAGAGGCGCATCTCGCCGAACTGGAGCGTCGTCACCAAGCCCTCAAAATCGCCATCGAAGCGGAAAAGGCGCATCCCGCCGCCGACGACATGAAACTCGCCGAATTGAAACGAAAGAAATTGTCGATCAAGGACGAAATCGAAAAACTGAGACACGAGACGGTCCCGCTCACCGCGCATTAGCGAAGCAGGGCCTGTTCCGGCCTAGAGCCGGAAAGCGGCGGAGGCTGACCGGCCGCAGGGCTTTGGCTCGGCGGCCGGAGCGTATCTCTCCTTAAAGCGAAACGGGCTGGGGGCGTGAGCTTTCGGCCGCCTCGCCCCATTCGGCCAAGACGGCCTCGTCCGTCTCCTGCGGCCCGTATCGCCGCGCGAGGGCGGCGAACGCGGCCGCGTCGGTTAATCGGCCGAGCGCCCAGATTGCCGCCGCCCGCACCAGGGGCGAAGAATGTTCGAGCCGCGCTTCGGCCTTCGCCGCAAGCCTCGCGTCGCCGGAATTGCCGATCGCGATCAGCACGTTGCGCAGGAACCGCACATGGCCCAGCCGCTTGATCGGTCCGCCGGCGAAGAGCCGGCGAAAGGCGGCGTCGTCGAGTTCGACGAGTTCGGCCAGCGGCGGCGCCGAGAGGTCGTCGCGCGCGATCAGCTTGGCCTCGCGCGCCTGCCGGGCGAATTTGTTCCACGGACAAACCGCCAGGCAGTCGTCGCAGCCATAGATGCGATTGCCGATCGCGGCGCGGAATTCGCGCGCGATATGGCCCTGATGCTCGATCGTGAGGTACGAAATGCAGCGGCGGGCGTCGAGTTGGTACGGCGCGGGAAAGGCCCTCGTCGGGCAGATGTCGAGGCAGGCGCGGCACTGGCCGCAATGATCCTTTTCCAGCGCGTCCGGCTGGAATTCGAGCGTCGTGAACAGCGCGCCGAGAAACAGCCAGGAGCCGAATTGGCGGGACACCAGATTGGTGTGCTTGCCCTGCCAGCCGAGTCCGGCCGCTTCGGCGAGCGGCTTCTCCATGACCGGCGCGGTGTCGACAAAGACCTTCACGTCAGCTTCGGCCGGCTTCGCCGCGGCGACGAGCCAAGACGCGAGCAGCTTGAGCCGTCCTTTGACGACGTCATGGTAGTCGCGGTTGCGGGCGTAGACCGAGATCGCGCCGGCTTGGCGCCGCTGCAGGACCGCCAAAGGATCGTCGTCCGGCCCGTAATTGACGGCGACCATGACGAGGCTTTTGACCTCGGCCCAGAGGGCGCGCGGGGCGGCGCGGCGCTCGGCGGTCTCCGCCATCCAATCCATATCGCCGTGCCGGCCGGCGGCGAGCCATTGCTTCAGGCGCGCGCCCGCTTCCGGCGCGGCTGCGGGCGACGTCACGCGGCAGAGGTCGAAGCCGAGCTCGCGCGCCTTGGCGCGCAAAGCCGCTAGAAGTCGAGATTGGCGTAAGCCGGGCTCGGCGTCAGGCCGGGCAGGGTCTCGGCGAGCAGCGCGCGAAAGGCCGGCCGCGACTTGATCCGCGCGTACCAACTCTTCGCCGTCTCGTCTTCCGTCCATGGCGCGTCGCCCAGAAAATCGACGCAGGAGAGATGCGCCGCCGCAGCGAAATCGGCGAAGCTCAGGCGCTCGCCCGCCAGCCAATTCCGTCCCCGGATCAAATGGCCGATATAGCGCAAATGATAGCGCACATTGGCCCGGGCCGCGCGGATTGCGTCCATATCCGGTCCGCCGCCGCCTTTGGCGGGCGAGCGGAACCGTTTATAGATTTTCTCGTTCACCAGCCAGCTCGACACCTCGTCGAAAAATTTCTGGTTGAACCAGGCCATCAGCCGGCGCGTTTCGGCCCGCGACGGCGGGTCGAGCGGCATCAGCCGCGCCTCGCCCAGTTCCTCGCCGAACAGTTCGTCGAGATATTCCGCGATCACGTTGGCGCCGCAGACGGCGAACCCTTCCGGCTCGACCATCAAGGGCGTCGCGCCTTCCGGACTAAGCAGAAGGAATTCCCGCCGCCGCTCCCACGTCTTTTCCTCGATTAGCTCGGGCTGAATGCCGAACTCGGCCAGGACCAGCCGGACGAAACGCGAATGGGGGCAAAAGGGGTGGTGATAAAGCGTGATCATCCAACGCGAACTGTAAACCAAAATCGCGGGCGGGCGGTCAAATCACGCTTTCGATGGGCCAATCTGGTTAACCTGAAGTTTAGGGCCGCCATCCGCCCTCGCTTTGCCGGGAGGAAAGGCTTCAGCCGCCGATCTGGTCCGAGCCGACCCTTGTGACTCCGGCCGCCTCCATCTTGGCCCAGGCCGCGGCGAGCGATCCGGCCATGTCGATGGCGCGGCAGGCGTCGTCGACGACGAGCGCCGCAAAACCGGCCGCCCGCGCATCGAGCGCCGAAAAGGCGACGCAATAATCGGTGGCGAGGCCGCAGAGAAAAACCCGGTCGATCCCGCGCTCGCGCAAATAACCGGCAAGGCCCGTCTTCGACCGGCCGTCGGCTTCGACGAAGGCGGAATAGGAATCGACCTCCTTGTTGACGCCCTTCCGCAGGACGAGAATCGCGTGGCCGATATCGAGGCCGTGGTGAAGCTCCGCGCCGCGGCTCTTCTGGACGCAATGGTCCGGCCACAGGACCTGCTCGCCATAGGAAAGCCGGATCGTGTCGAACGGCTTTGCGCCTTGATGCGAAGAGGCGAACGAGGCGTGGCCGGGCGGATGCCAATCCTGGGTCAGCACGACATGGGCGAATTTCGCTGCGAGGCGATTGACGAGCGGAACGATCGCGTCGCCTTCGCCGACGGCGAGCGCGCCGCCCGGCATGAAATCGTATTGCATGTCGACGACGATCAGAGCGTCGCTGGCGCGCGGCGTGAACGTCTCCATCCGTCGCTCCTCTATACGCGCAGGCGCCACAACTCGCCGAGCCGCCCGCGTTCGAACTGGACCACGGCGACGATGGCGAAAGCGAGCGGGATCAGCAAGTAGAGCAGGCGAAAGGCGATCAGCGCGGCGAGCACGTCGGCCGTCGGCGTATCCGGCATGCCCTTGACGAAGCAGAATTCGAGCACGCCGAGGCCGCCCGGCGCGTAGCTGGCGAGCGCGACGGCGAAACTGCCGAGGAAAATGCCGAGCACGGCGACAAAGCCCGGGTTGATGGCGGCGGGCAAGGTGAAATAGATGATTCCGGCCGCGCCGATGATTTCGATCGGCGCAGCGAGGAGTTGGCGGACGAGAATTTTCGGCCGCGGATAGACGAGTTCGAAGCCGCCCATTTTCATCGGCGGGAAATGGCGCAGCGAGCCGATCGCATAAAGCGCGACGATCGCCAGCATGACGGCGCCGGCGAGGCGGTTGGCCCAATGCGGGAACTCGGCCCAGCGGTCGACGACCTCCGGCGCCAGGGCCAGGATCAGGCCGCCAAGCAGCAATTCGCCGAGAATGAAGGTGAAGGAGCAGAAGGCGACCAGCATGCCGACTTCGGCCGCGCCCAGGCCCTTGGTCGAATAGGCGCGGTAGCGCACCACCGCGCCGGAAAAGATCGACGCGCCGATATTGTGCGATAGCGCGTAGGTGGTGAAGGAGACGATCGAGATAAAGCCCCAGGGCAATTTATGGCCGAGATGGGCGAGGCCGATCCGGTCATACCAGGCGAGGGCGGCGTAGGCGACGAAGGTCGAAGCGAAGGCGAGCAGCCAGCGATGGAGCGGAATGGCCGAGAAGCCGTCGAGGACCGCCTCCGGCGACAGGCCGCGCAGCTCGTCGACCAGGAGCCACAGCGAAAAGGCGACGGCGCAGAATCCGACCGCCGTCCAAGCATAGTCCCTCGCCCGCCTCATGTCCTAAGCCGCCAGATCCCGCGTCCGCCTTCCCTGCACGAGCGATTACGCAAGGGCAAGGCCGATCTTCCCACGCCGCGCGGCGCGTCGGCTCTGGCCGCGCCGGGCGGGGTCGATCTCGCTCCGCGCCGACCCTAATCGACGTCGACGGCGCGCGACGCGTTTCGAACTTGCTGCAACAATTTGGCGTGAGGCAGCGGCTATAGAGCGCGCCGCCAGCCTGGCAGGGCGCCGCTAGACCGGCGCAGCGCCGCTCGGCGCGCTCGCCTGGGCTGGCCTTGCGACGCCTGGCTCCGTGGTACGTCCTGTAAACTCGCCAGTTCGGAAGGAGCCGCGCTTCGAGAAGCCCGCATCGGCTAAGCGGCTGGCGGAAACGGCGCGGCTCGATACGAGACGCTCGCCCGCCGCATGCTGCGGCTTGGCCGCAATTTGCGGCTAAATCCAACTCGGGCGGATCGATTTTCGACCTAACGTAGCGGCGTCACGCCATTGCGCAGGAGAATGGGATGGCCGCGCCAAGCAGCAGATTGGCCGAGGAGAGAGTTATGGCCGCAACCGAGTATCACGTCGCATTGATCGTCGGCGCCGGCTCCGGCCTCAGCGCGTCGCTGGCGCGGCTGTTCGCCGGCGAGGGAATGCGCGTCGCGCTGGCGGCGCGCCATGCCGACAAGCTCGCCGATCTATCCTCCGGTCTCGGCGCCGAAGCCTTCGCCTGCGATGCGGCGGAGGCCAGCGACGTCGCCCGTCTGTTCGAGGCGGTGGAGAAAAAGATCGGCGCGCCGGACGTCGTCGTCTACAACGCCAGCGCGCGAGCCCGCGGGCCGCTGATCGACTTGGCGCCGAGCCAAGTCGAGGAGGCTCTGGCAATCGGCGCCTTTGGCGGCTTTCTCGTCGCCCAGCAAGCGGCGCGGCGCATGCTCGCCAAGGGCAAGGGCGCGATCCTCTTCACCGGCGCGTCGGCGAGCGTCAAAGGCTACCCCCAATCGGCGCCTTTCGCGATGGGCAAGTTCGCCCTGCGCGGCCTCGCCCAGAGCATCGCGCGCGAACTCGCGCCGCAGGGAATTCATGTCGCGCATTTCGTCATCGACGGCGCCATCCGCAATCCCGGCCGCAACGAGCCGCCGGACAGGCCGGACTCGATGCTCGATCCCGACGCGATCGCCGCGACCTATCTTCATGTGCTCAAGCAGCCGCGCAGCGCCTGGACCTGGGAGGTCGAGTTGCGGCCGTGGGTGGAGAAATTCTGAGCGCCGCCGGAGTCAAGCGGCAATCGCGCCGCCGCACCGCAAAAAAGCCATGGCTTGGGCATAATGGGGACAATTGTCGTCCCGTTGTCGCGCGCCCCCACAAGCCTCTTCGCAAGGAGGAGCGCTTGAGGCAGAGATGTGTCGCTCGCGCCGAAGCGGGCTTAACGTTAGAGAGAGAGCCCCTCGTCGTTCTGAGTCGGCGTTCGCGTATCCAAATCAACAACGAAGAATCATGGCGACCGTCGAACAATTTCCAAGCCGGCTCGAACCGCGCACGGAGCCTCTCGCCCGTATCGCGCCGCAAAATGTCGAAGCCGAGCAGGCGCTGCTCGGCGCGATCCTGATCAACAACGACGCGTTCGACCGCGTCTCGGATTTCCTCAAGTCCGAGCATTTCTCGCATGAGCTGCACCGGCGCATCTACGAGATCGCCGGCCAGTTGATCCGCGCCGGCAAGCTTGCTTCGCCGATCACCATCAAGAGCTTCCTCGGCGAGCACGATCTCGGCGGCGTCACGGTTCAGCAATATCTGGCGCGGCTGGTCGCCGAAGCGACGACGATCATCAACGCTCACGATTACGGCCGCACCATTCACGATCTCGCCGTACGCCGCGACCTGATTCGGATCGGCGAGGACGTCGTCAACGTCGCCTATGACGCGCCGGTCGATATGAGCCCACGCGAGCAGATCGAGGAGGCCGAGCGGCGGCTGTACGCGATCGCCGAGGGCGGCCGCTATGACGGCGGCTTCGCCCGATTCTCGGACGCGCTGAAAATCGCGATCGACATGGCCGCCAAGGCCTATGAGCGCGACGGCCATCTGAGCGGCATCGCCACCGGCCTTGTCGACCTCGATCACAAGATGGGCGGCTTACAGGCGTCCGACCTGATCATCCTCGCCGGCCGACCTGGCATGGGCAAGACGGCGCTTGCAACCAACATCGCCTTCTCGGTCGCCCAGGCCTATCGAGGCGAGACCAAAGCCGACGGAACGACGCAAACCGTGAATGGCGGCATCGTCGGCTTCTTCTCTCTGGAAATGTCGGCCGAGCAATTGGCGACCCGCATCATCGCCGAGCAATCGGGCGTGCCGTCGAACAAGATCCGGCGCGGCGACATTACCGAGCAGGATTTCCATCGCATCTCGATGGCGATGCGCGACATGCAGTCGATCCCTTTCTATATCGACCAGACCGGCGGCATTTCGATCGCGCAGCTTTCGGCGCGGGCGCGGCGCTTGAAGCGCCAGCGCGGCCTCGATCTGATCGTCGTCGACTATCTGCAGCTCCTTTCCGGCTCGAAGACGCGCAGCGACAATCGCGTGCAGGAGCTGACCGAGATCACGACCGGGCTGAAGGCGCTGGCCAAGGAGCTGAACGTGCCGATCCTCGCTCTGTCGCAGCTCTCGCGCCAAGTCGAGCAGCGCGACGACAAGCGTCCGCAATTGTCGGACCTGCGCGAATCCGGCTCGATCGAGCAGGACGCCGACGTTGTCCTCTTCGTCTTCCGCGAGGAATATTATCTCAAGAACCGCGAGCCGCGGCCGGGCACCGAAGAATACACCGCCTGGCAAAACGAGATGGAGCGGACGCATGGCCGCGCCGAAGTGATCATCGGCAAGCAGCGCCACGGCCCGACCGGCACGGTCGAATTGCAATTCGAGGCGGAGCTGACCCGCTTCGGCAATCTCGCCCGCGACGAGCAGATGCCGGAGAGGTATTGAGGCGGTTGCGCTAGGCTCGGCGATTGAGAATGACGCGGGGGCGTCGAAGTCCCCTCTCCCCGCGAAGCGGGGAGAGGTACGGTGAGGGGCTTGTCGGCTTGCTCCAACGATCGAGCATAAACGACCAGCCCCTCTCCGTACCTCTCCCCGTTCCGCTTCGCTCCACGGGGAGAGGAGGCCCGAGCGTCGCGGCTAACGGTCGCTATTCCGAGCTTGCATTTGCGGCCGCTTTGCTCTTTTTCTGATCGCGTCATGACCTCTCCCTTCGACGCCGGACCTTCCCGAAGCAGCGCCGCAGGCTTGCTCACCGTCGATCTCGCGGCGCTCGCCGACAATTGGCGCTTCCTCGCCGCGAAAGTCGCCCCCGCCGAATGCGCCGGCGTGGTCAAGGCCAATGGCTATGGGACGGGGATCGAGCCGGCCTCGCGGGCGCTTTTCGCCGCCGGCTGCAGAACGTTTTTCGTCGCGCAGATCGCCGAGGGCTTACAGGTTCGCGCCGCGCTCGGCGCGGGGCCGCGCGTCTTCGTGCTCAACGGACTGCAGGCGGGCGCCGATCCGGCGGAGTACGTCGCGCACGGCCTTTCGCCGGTGATCGGCTCATCGGACGAGCTGGCGCGCTGGGCGCCGCGCGCGGCAGACGGGCCGCCTTGCGCGATCCATCTCGACACCGGCATGAGCCGGCTCGGCTTCGCTTCGCTCGCCGAGCTCGAGGCGGCGCTGGCGCGCCATGATCGCGCCAAGCTCAATGTCGCGCTTATCATGAGCCATTTCGTTTCCTCCGAAGAGCCGAACAATCCGCTCAACGACGCGCAGATCGCCCGCTTCGAAGCGGAGCGGGCGCTGTTTCCCGGCGTGCCGGCCGGCCTCGCCAATTCCTCCGCGATCTTCCTCGAGCAGCGGCCTGCTTACGACCTCGTCCGCGCCGGCTACGCGCTTTATGGCGGCAATCCGACGCCCGGCGCGCCCAATCCGATGCGCAGCGTCGTCAGGCTGGACGTCCGCATCCAGCAGGTTCGCTGGATCGAGCCCGGCGATAGCGTCGGCTACAACGCCCAGTGGATAGCGAAGCGGCGAACGCGGCTGGCGACGTTGCTCGCCGGTTACGCCGACGGCCTGCCGCGCGGCGCGGGCGCGACGGGCGCGCGGCCCGGCGCCGACGTGATCATCGCCGGGAGGCGCTGTCCGCTGGTCGGCCGCGTGTCGATGGACCTTTGCGTGGCGGACGTGACGGACGTCCCGGAGGCCGCGCTGCGCCCGTGCGACTATGCGGCGATCCTTGGCGAGGAGATCGGCGTCGACGAGCTCGGCGCGCGGTCGGGGACGATAGGGTACCACATCCTGACGAGTCTCGGACCGAGGTACAGGCGAGAGTATGTCGGCGCGCCGGAATGAAAGCGAGAGCGCCGGCGCTCGAGAGCCTGTCGATGCGCAAGAGCAGGCGTAACGCTCCGCTTTGATCGAGGGGAGACGGCGGCTTCGGCGGCTCGGGGCGAGGGGGCGTCGCTACAGAAGCGGCCGTTCGCGCCTTGCGGATAAAATTCTCCGGATCATGTCGGCCTCGGAAAATCAGGTTCGTCGTTCCGATGTCGAGGCCGTGAGGCCGGCTGAACCGAGGGAGAAGACGATGCGTGTGATGGTGCTGGTGAAGGCGACCGAGGATAGCGAAAAGGGACTTCTCCCCAAGGCGGAGATGGCCGCGATGCTCGAAGCGATGGGCAAGTATAATCAGGAGCTGATCAATGCCGGAATCCTGCGCGCCGCCGACGGGCTCAAGCCCTCCTCGCAGGGCAAGCGCGTCGCCTTCGACGGCGCCAGCCGCACAGTCATCGACGGGCCTTTCGCCCAGACCCGCGAGTTGGTCGCCGGCTACTGGCTGTGGGAAGTCAAAGACATGGCTGAGGCGGTCGCCTGGGTGAAGCGCTGCCCCAATCCCATGCCTGGGCCGAGCGAGATCGAAATCCGGCCGCTTTACGAGGCGGCTGATTTCCAATGAAATCTGGTGCCGGACCCAGAAACGGGCGGCGTCGCCCAAGGAGCTGACGGCGCCCGGGGAACGGCCTCTCGTTGCCGCGCACATACTCCGAGATTCAGGTCCTTCGCGCCTGACGCGCCGCCCGGGAAGAAGGGATTCCGTCTCGACATTCCCCCGCGAATCCGGCTTCCCTGATCCATGGCCAAGGGCAAATCGATCTTCGTCTGCCAGAATTGCGGCGCGGTGACGCGGCGCTGGCAGGGCAAATGCGAATCCTGCGGCGAGTGGAATACGATCGTCGAGGAGGCGGAGCCGTCCGGGATCGGCGCCGCGGCGATGCGGCGGCTCGACAAGCGCCGCGCCTTCGCCCTCGAAGGGCTCGCCGGCGCGCCGGCCGAGGAGGCGCGCATCGTCACCGGCCTCCATGAGCTTGATCGCGTCGCCGGCGGCGGCCTCGTGCCCGGCTCGGTGACGCTGATCGGCGGCGAGCCGGGCATCGGCAAATCGACCCTGCTGATCCAGGCCTGCGCCGCGCTGGCGCGGCGCAACGGCCGCGTCGTCTATATTTCCGGCGAGGAATCGACGACCCAGGTGCGTTTGCGCGCCGGCCGGCTCGGCCTCGCCGAAGCCAAGGTCGAACTCGCGGCCGAGACCGGCGTCGAGGACATTATCGCGACGCTCGGCCTCGGCGAGCCGCCGAGCCTGGTCATCATCGATTCGATCCAGACGATGTGGAGCCATACGGTCGAATCGACGCCGGGCACGGTGACGCAGGTGCGCGCCTCGGCGCAGAGCCTCATTCATTTCGCCAAGAAGAGCGGCGCGGCCGTGATCCTGGTCGGCCATGTCACCAAGGACGGCCAGATCGCCGGCCCGCGCGTCGTCGAGCACATGGTCGATGCGGTCATGTCCTTCGAGGGCGAAGGCTCGCACGCCTTCCGCATCTTGCGCGCGACGAAGAACCGATTCGGGCCGACCGACGAGATCGGCGTCTTCGAAATGACCGGCGGCGGCTTGAGCGAGGTCGCCAATCCCTCGGCTTTGTTCCTCGCCGGCCGCGACGCGTCCAGCCCGGGCGCGGCCGTCTTCGCCGGCATCGAGGGCGCGCGGCCGGTCCTGGTCGAGTTTCAGGCCTTGGTCGCGCCGACCACGCTCGGCACGCCGCGCAGAGCCGTGGTCGGCTGGGACGCGAGCCGGCTCGCCATGATCCTCGCCGTGCTCGAAGCGCATGGCGGGCTCAAGCTCGGCCAGTACGACGTCTATCTCAACGTCGCCGGCGGGCTCAAAATCGTGGAGCCGGCCGCCGATCTCGCCGCGGCGGCGGCTTTGGTCTCCTCGCTGGTCGGCGCAAGCCTGCCGGCGCATGCAGTCTATTTCGGCGAGATCGGGCTTTCCGGCGCGGTGAGGCCCGTGCCGCATGCCGGGCTCCGCCTGAAAGAGGCGGCCAAGCTCGGTTTCAAGCGGGCGGTGACGCCGCCGCCGCCCAAAGAACGGGACGAGACCGTAAAGATTGCGCGCGCCGAAATTTCGTCGGTCGCCAGCCTGGTCGCGGAGATTGCCGCGAGCGGCGTTCAACCCGCCAAGGCCGCAAGAGGATGACGAGACGAGCGGCCTTCGCTATAAGGCGCGACAATGAGGGGGCGCCGGCGCGGCCCCGACGTGATTCGATATCCGCGCGAGGCCGATCGCTATGCCGTCTTACCTCGACCTAGGGGTCATCGTCATCGTTCTGATTTCCGCGTTCCTGTCGATGGTGCGCGGCTTCACTCGCGAAGTGCTGGCGATCGGCTCGTGGGTCGCGGCCGCCGCGGCGGCGTATTTCTTCTATCCCTACCTGATGCCTTACGCGACGCCCTATATCCATAAAGAGGTGATCGCGCAGGCGGTCTGCGCAGCCGCGGTGTTCTTCGTCACGCTGGTCGTCGTCTCGACCTTCACGGTTCGGATTTCGGACGCCATTCTCGACAGCAAGATCGGCGCGCTGGATCGCTCTCTAGGCTTCCTGTTCGGCGTCGCGCGCGGCTTTCTGCTCGCCGTGGTCGCCTTCGCGATCTTCAACTGGCTGGTCGCCGACAAGCAGCAGCCGCAATGGGTCAAGGACGCCAAGACCCGGCCGATTCTCACCGCGACAGCCGACCGCGTCATCGCCATGCTGCCGGAGGACGCCGAGCACACGATCGAGAATTGGCTGAAGGCCGGCAAGGCCGGCGTTTCGCCCGACGAGGCGCCGCCGGCGGACGAACAGACCACGCCGCCCGCGACTTCGCCGGCCGCGCCCCCGCCGCAGAAAAAGGGCGACGCGACGCCGACGTCTTCGGACAAACAGAAGCTCGACGCGCTGATCGGCAAGCCTGGGACGGCCGCGTCCACAAAGCAGAATTGATCGGCCGTCATCTTGCGCCGGGCCAGGGCGGGCGCATTTTAAGGAGACGATGATTCCCCCCGAAGAGCCCCTGGATCTGGACCTCGACGGCGACCGGCTGCGCGAGGAATGCGGCGTCTTCGGCATTTTCGGCCATCCCCACGCGGCGGCGATCACGGCGCTCGGCTTGCACGCGCTGCAGCATCGCGGCCAGGAGGCGGCCGGCATCGTCACGTTCGACGGATCGCGCTTTCAGTCCGAGCGAAGGCTCGGCCTGGTCGGCGATCATTTCTCCAACGCGGCGACGATCGAACGCCTGCCCGGTTCGGCCGCGGTCGGTCATGTCCGCTATTCGACGACCGGCGAGACGATCCTGCGCAACGTCCAGCCGCTCTTCGCCGAACTCGACGGCGGCGGCCTGGCGGTGGCGCATAACGGCAACCTCACCAACGGGCTGACGCTGCGCCGCGAATTGATCCGGCAAGGCGCGATCTGTCAGTCGACTTCCGATACAGAAGCGATCCTGCATCTCGTCGCCCGCTCCCGCCGACCGCTGATCATGGAGCGGTTCATCGAAGCTTTGCGCCAGATCGAGGGCGCCTACGCGCTGGTCGCGCTGACCAACAAGAAGCTGATCGGCGCGCGCGACCCGCTCGGCATCCGGCCGCTCGTACTGGGCGAGCTCGACAACTGCCCGATTCTTTGCTCCGAGACCTGCGCGCTCGACATTATCGGGGCGAAATTCGTTCGCGATGTCGAGAACGGCGAGATCGTGGTGATTTCGCGCGAGGGCGTCCAGAGCTTGCGGCCGTTCCCGCCGAAGGCGATGCGGCCCTGCATTTTCGAATATATCTACTTCGCCCGGCCCGATTCGATCGTGCATGGCCGGCCGGTCTACGCCGCGCGCAAGGCGACGGGCGCGGAGCTCGCGCGCGAAGCGCCGGCCGCGGCGGACGTCGTCGTGCCGGTGCCCGATTCGGGCGTGCCGGCCGCGCTCGGCTACGCCCAGACCTGCGGCCTGCCGTTCGAGCTCGGCATCATCCGCAACCATTATGTCGGCCGCACCTTCATTCAGCCGACGCAAGCGATCCGCGAGCTCGGCGTGCGCTTGAAGCACAACGCCAACCGCGCCGCGGTCGCGGGAAAGAGGATTGTGCTGATCGACGATTCGATCGTTCGCGGCACGACGTCGGTGAAAATCGTGCAGATGATGCGCGAAGCCGGCGCGGCGGAAGTGCATATGCGCATCTCCTCGCCGCCGATCGCCTACCCTGATTATTACGGCATCGACACGCCCGAGCGCGACAAGCTGCTGGCGGCGCGGATGAGCCTCGAGGAGATGCGAAGCTTCATCGGGGTCGACAGCCTGGCCTTCCTGTCGATCGACGGCATCTACCGGGCGATGGGCTACGAGAAGCGGGACGACGCCAACCCGCAATTCACCGACCATTGCTTCACCGGCGACTATCCGACGCGTCTGACGGACCGGATCGGCGAGTCGGCAAAGCAGTTGTCGCTGCTGGCTGAAGCCGGCTGACGCCGTTTTGCGGCGCGAAGGATCGCGCCATTGACACCGCCCCCCCCGCCAGTCTAGGAGACCGCCCGTGAGCGCGCCTCCTGGGCGCGCTCGATTGTTTAACGCACCCGCGGTCGCCGCGCCTCGCTGGCCGGCGGCCTGTCAGCCCAAGGGAAACCTGACGGCGCAGGAGGGCGCGTTCCTCAACCGTTCTTTTCAAGAGGAATCGCGATGACGAAGCGCGCAGAAGCCAAATACAAGATCGACCGCCGGATGGGCGAAAACATCTGGGGGCGGCCGAAGAGCCCGGTCAACAAGCGCGAATATGGGCCCGGCCAGCACGGCCAGCGCCGCAAGGGCAAGGCGTCGGATTTCGGCACCCAGCTCAAGGCCAAGCAGAAGGTCAAGGGCTATTACGGCAACATTTCGGAGCGCCAGTTCCATCGCTATTACCAAGAGGCGATCCGGATGCGCGGCGATTCCGGCGATAACCTGATCGGCCTTTTGGAGCGACGGCTCGACGCCATCGTCTATCGCGCGAAATTCGCGCCGACCGTGTTCGCCGCGCGGCAATTCATCAATCACGGTCACGTCCGGGTGAACGGCAAGCGCGTCAACATTCCGTCGTACCAGGTCAAGATCGGCGATGCGATCGAGGTCAAGGAGACGTCGAAGCAATTGGCGAGCGTCCTCGAGGCGGTCGCGCTCGCCGAGCGCGACGTGCCGGACTTCATCGAGGCCGATCACTCCAAGATGACGGCCAAGCTCTCGCGCATCCCGCTGCCGTCCGAGGTTCCGTATCCGACCCATATGGAGCCGAACCTGGTGATCGAGTTCTATTCGCGGTGAGGCGGCGCGCAACCGACCGCCTGAGAAGTCGTCCGTGAAGTATTCCAAAAGCCCTGACTGCTGAATCAGTTATGGAGGATTTTGCGCGTCTAAGTTTGCCGGGTTTGAGGGCGACCTTTCGTCGTCCGCTGTGGCTCGCCGAGCGGGTGACGCAGTCTGCGGCGAAAAACCGCGTGGCCAAACTCTCGTCGCTGCACGAAGCCGGCTACTTCACGGGCGACTAGATGCGATCCAATAGGTCATCGCTATTGGCCTCCGCCTACGAGATGCCTAAGCTCGGTCAGTTGTTCGAGGGCGCCAAGAGCCTCGCCGTTGCGCAAGAACTTGCCGTGCGCCCTGCTTACTGGCGCGGTACGACCGAAAACTCGGCCATCGACTACGGCGCCCAAATTCCTCTGCAGAAATGAGGCGGACGCCCAAGGTCCATCGACCTGCGCGCGAACGTTAGTCGAATTCTATCTTGCAACTAGACAAGGGATATGAGCGTCCGTCGGAAACGATGATGTCGCCGCCTTGCACTTTCGCAGTGGCTCGGCCGAGCGCTTTGGCGCCGAGCTCAATTTGTTCGCGCCATCCTTCGAGGTCAACGGTAAACAATATCGCAAAAAAATGGCCGCCATCGGGAAGCTCCAGTCTCGTGCCCTCAAGGGTCGCCCCTCCACTTTTCCTGAGGTAGGGTTTAATCTTATTGAGCACTTCATGGAACAGTTTCGGAATAGACGCCGGATCGTCGAAAGAAACGTATCGAACGGAAGCCTCTTCGCCCGGCCTGGTCCCCGGGACCTTTCTTTCGTGCTCAAACTCAACGCCGAGAATGTACTCCATATAGCTTTTTGGCATGGCCTTACTCATCTTTGTTGCAGGCGTTATCACGAACCGAAAGTTCCTGAGCCCGGATTTTCGGAAAACGTTCGTATAATAGGCGGCCAAGTCGACGCTATTGGTATGATATACAACGCCACTTGGGAAGTTTAGGACATATGCTTTGGCCTGTTGTATCATTGTCATTTGCTCATTCCTAGCCCATGGCTCGCCCCCAACCTCGCTTCCCGGATTCCTCAATGAGGTTGCCCAATCGTCGACGTATTTCGCGTCGACCGCTATCAGTTCCCCGTCTATCGAGATGATGCTGTCGGCGATGCCGCTCACTTCCGTACCATCCAGGTCAACAACCTCAAACCTGCGTTGGCTGATGGGCAAGTCGCCGTATAGATTCCGTACACCAGTTTCGTAGCTGGCGGCTCGATCAATGGCTCGACCGCCGCTGACAGCGACGCCTTCAGTCGTCTCAAACGCGCCCTCGGCGGCAATCGCTGGCGCCTCCACCGCGTCAATCGCCTCCGCGGCAGAACCCGCCAATCTCAGCGCCGGTCCAGCGGCCATGGCCGCGAGGGAAGCCAAGTCGACCAGAGGATCGATCCAGTCGGCATTCGTGGCGGGACGCATTACCGGCTCATTTGGCTCGAACCGCATAGGCCCCATCAGAGCTGCTTCGGGGGTCAGATCTTCGGGGTTGATGACGGGAACTTGCACCGGGCGCCCGTCGGCGCCGAGCCACGGTTGCGCGCGATATTCGGCGAAGGCTTGGACCGTATGCGCGATCGCGTCGCCCGTGGCAGTGGCCGTGGCGAGTTCGGCATCGCTTTGCTCGATTTGAGCTCGGCCGATCTGGACGAGCAAGGCCTTCGTTTCTTCCGACAGCTCCGAGCCGAGCTTCTGCCAGAAACCTTCGTGCTCGCTGTTGGCGGGCCTCGTTTGAGCGCTCGCGTTGCGCTGCGCCTCGGCCGCGCGCGCGGCCGCCTGGGCCGTGGGATCGTCGGACGCATCGCTGACGCCAGCGTCGGCGAGTTGAATGCGCACATCCGGACGGGCTCTGTCCGGTCGCGGATCGTCTGAGCCTGCGCGGCTGGTGGTATCAACGTACGAAATCGGCGAAGCGCCGGTTTCGCTCCCTTCCCCTTTGGGGGCGAACTCTCCGCCTTTTCCATCGGCGCTTCCAGCAGGCCAGCGTGGATGTTCGTCAGGGTCCCAATCGGCCTTGAGCAGGCCGCTCCAGTGAAGATCGCTCGCGAGCCTGATCAACTCCTGGCGCGAAGGCGCGCCCTTGGAAAGGGACGGCGGATCGGGGACGCCAAGCAGCACGGTGGCGATTTGGGCGCGGACCACGTCGCCTTCGTTGAGCGCCTTGGCGATGGCTGTGAGACCGCCCCGTTTCGACGACATGTCGACGGGTAGGCCGTATTGCGCGCTCATCTCTTGGGAGAGATCGTTGCAATCGCGCGGCCGCCATTCGTCTTTGCCGTTCCTGGGCGTTCGCGCGAGCATTGGAACAGCGCCGACGAACGCGCCGCCCTCATCGCAGAAGACGCCGTCTTTTCCGCGCGGCGACAGATGAAATTCATGGAGCAAGTTTTCGTCCTTCTGTTCGGGACGAAAGAACATATCAAGAACAAACTAGGACGTCTAGCCTAATTTCTGAAAAAGTAAACAGTGCTTCTCCAGCGCATCTTGCCTGCGGCCCGTAACCAATTGAAATTGCGGGGGCCTCAGGAAAAGCCAACTGATCGCTGGTTCCGACGATCGTGGCGGGGCGCGCGTCTCGGATGCCGGCGGGTTGAAATGAGTGATGGGTCGATGCCCGCCTGCTTCAATGAGGCCGAGGCGCGCGCGCCTCGGATGCAGGATCGTCTTTGAACAATGAGAAGCAAGGCCGCCCTGTAGGCGGTCTTTTCCTGTTCGGTTGCGCGACGCAGGTACGCCGCGAGCCGCTTCCCTTCAGGGCGCCATGACGAGCGCGACGCCCTCGCGAGCGGCGGCGCTTGCAAGGCGTTTATCCAAGGTCGCGAGCGGTAAGCGCAGCCGATGCGCCAGTTCAAGGTAGACGGCGTCGTAGATCGTCAGGTTGTGCGCAGCGCCGAACGGCCGAGCGGCTGCGACGCTGGCGAAAATATCCTGATGATCGATCGTCGCGCGGCAATCGCGGATCGCGCGAAGGGCTCGCGCATATTCTTCGGCGGTGATCAGCGCTCGTCGAGCCTTCAGCGCGAGGATATTCTCGACTTCGAAAGGCCAGATCGCCGGAGCATGGCGGCCGCTCGCCAAAGCGCGATCGACGATCGCTTCGCCGTCCCTATGCGTCCCGTCGGGCGAAAGACCGGCGATGGCGGCCGATGCGTCTATGACACCCGATCTAGACAGCTCGCCAGAATAGCGAGGCTGTCCCGCCCAGCGCAAGGCGCACGACCGCCGATTTCACGCCCCCGCCTCGAACAATCGCTGTCCGAGATACTCGCCCTCCGCGACGCCGGCCGGACAGGCGAACAGGCCGCCGCCGTTATTGGTGACGAACTGGTTCATCATGTCGAAGCGCGACAGCTTGTCGAAAATCCGGATGAAGCCGCTGCGCGGATCGCGCTGATAGCAGATGAAGATCAGGCCGGCGTCGAACTCCATGCCTTGACGCCAGGGCGGCCAGCGCTCGGCGATGACATTGGCGCCGTCATTGTACGAGTACGAGCGGCGCAGAATTTTCGAACCCTGCAGCGCGAATTCGTGCGCGAGCCGGACATGCGAATTCTCCGGCATGAGCGGATCGCCGTTGGCGTCCGTCTTGGCGAGGTCGATCGGATCAAACTCATTGTCGCCGCCGAGCGGCGCGCCGGACATTTTCTTGCGGCCGAAAGTCTGCTCCTGAAAGGCGATGTTCATCCGATCCCAATGCTCGAGCGCCATGCGCGCCCGGCGGACGACGATATAAGAGCCGCCACGCATCCAGGGCTGCGCCTCGTCGCCGACCCAGACGAATTTCGCCATCTCGCCGGCGTCGTCGATCCGCGGATTGCCGGTTCCGTCCTTGAAGCCCATCAGGTTGCGCGGCGTCTTGCCGGCGCCGTAATCGGAGACGAAGCCGGTCTGGACCCAGCGGATTTGCGCGAGACCATAGGCGAGGCCGGAGATCTGGCGCACTGCGTGGAACGCGACTTGCGGATTGTCGGCGCAAGCCTGGACGAAAAGATCGCCGCCGGTGCGCGCCGGCTCCAATTGTTCGCCGGGAAATTTCGGCAGATCGACCAAAGCTTCCGGCCTCTGGCTGGAAAGGCCATAACGGTCGCGCCCGTCCTTGGCGAAAAGCGAGGCGCCGAAGCCGAAGGTCAACGTCAGCCGCGACGGGCCGAGGCCGACAATGTCGGCGGGATCGAGCGCGTCGGAGTATTCTTTCGCGCTCGGAACTTCGACCGGCTCGCCGACGCTGAGCAGCGCGCCGGCCCGCGTCCAGCGGCGCATCAGACGAATGACGTCGTCGCGTTTATCGACGGTCAAATCGAAAGCCGCGATGTACGTATGCGCTTGCTGCGGCGTCACGACGCCGCTCTGATGCGCGCCGTAAAACGGCTCGACTGTCCTTTGCGCGGCTTCCGCGGCCGGCGCCGCGTCTGCGCGCGTCCTCTCGGAGGCGAGGCTCGATCCCGCCACGGCGGCAAGACCAGCGCCGAGAAAGCCGCGCCGCGTCGCGCCGCTTGAAGAGTTACGACGATCGGTCATGGCGTCGCCTTGGCCAGCATGTTGACGTCGTCCTCGACATAATAGAAGCCTTGGCCGTCCGGCGCCATGGCCAAGCCGAAGAGATCGCCGCTGCCGGGCGGCGACTGCGCCTGGTTGGAATCGATCCATTGCGCGGCGATTTGCCGGCCCGAGGCCGGGTCGATCTCGACCACCTGGCCGTTCCTGGCGTTGCAGGTCAGGAGATGGCCCTCAGGCGTCGCGATCAGCGCAAGCGGCCGCTGCAGCATGCCGCCTTCGGTGATCTTGACGCCGGCGCCGGCGCTGCTCGTGCGCGTCGCCGCGTTGTCGATCGCGACGATGCGATTGTCGATCGCGTCCGACACGTAGAGCGTGTCGCCGATCAAGGCGAGGCCGGTCGGGCCGATCAAGAAGACGTCCTTGTCGGCCTGCTGGCCGAAACCGCTCGCGACGACCGTCTGTCCCGTCACTTTCGGGGGGCCGCTGGCCGGCACGGCGAGCTGAATGCGCAGAACAGTCGCCTTGCGCACGACGACCGGCGCCTTCGTGGCCGGATCGAGCTTGTCCGGCCCGGGCACGTCGAACCCCGACATGCTGACGAACAATGTCGCCCTGTCGCCCTTGTCGATCACCGCCATGTTGCCCCACGGGCCGTTGATCTGGCCGCCCGACCAGACCGTCGCCAGATTGCCGTTGGAATCGAACACGAGCAGACAGCCCGCGCCCTTGGTCGCGGTCGTTCCATCCGTACTCGGCGTCGAGCCGACGATAATCCAGCCGCTGGAAAGCATGGCCATCGCCGTCGAGAGGCCGATCCCGCCCGGACATTGCGGCAGGTTCTGCGGCAGTTTGGCGAAGAGAGTCGTCGTTTTGCTCGACGGGTCGTAGTCGACGATCGTGCCGCCCGTACCTTGAAGGTTGGAGACATTGTTGAAATTGTCGACCAGTACGTCGCCCTTGCGGACCTTGCCGGACGTGACCGGCGCGACGACGACGGCGTAGGGGTTCAGGTCGCCGTTGTCGGGGATGGTCGAGGCGAGCGTCGGATGGTGATGCAGGCCGGCCAGAAAACTGTCGGCCTTGGCGGCGCTGGCGCCCGCGCCCGCGAGGAGCAACGCGACGCAGATGGCCGCGCCCGCGGTTTGGTTGAATTTCGTCGGCAAGCTGGGGCTCCAAAGAAGATTGGTTCAACGCAGCGGGCAATAAGAGGCGCGCGGAAAGTCGGTCAACCGAATTCTGCAATTTTAGAATCGGAATAAATCGAGACATCCGCTGATTGTGCTTACCTCAGAGGAGGATAGCTCGCCTTCTCGAACAGCTATAATCTACGGGCGCTCGTCATACTTGGCCTAATGAAAGCCGGCGACCACGCGCCGCGCGCTTAGAACGTGATCGTCGTGCGGACGCCGATCACCGCCTCGTTGCGAACCCTCTGGTTCGTCGCATTCGGATTGAGAATTCCCGCGCCAGGATTGAACACGTACTGAAAGTCCGGCTGGACCTGCCACCACTTCGTCGCTTGGTACTGATAGGTCGCCTCGATGAAAGTTTCGGAGCTGCGCGCCGGCGCATGGACGCCGGGACTGAACATGGCCTTGTCTTGGTCGAAGCCGCTCGCGCCGGCGCTGATTTTCGCAAAGCCGAAGCCGAGGCCGGCGATGTCGTCGCTCCGGCCGGACAACGGCTCGTGCAGCGTCAGCCCGCCATTGACGCTGTAGCTGACCAGGTTGCGATCCTGCAGCGGCGTGAACATCGGCCGGATGAAGACGTTGAGATTGTGAGTCGGATCGTCCTTGAACTGGTAGACCGTCTGATCGACGACCGCGTAGAACCCGTAATCGCCGCGATGGCGCGCGGCGATTCCCGAACTGGCGGGATTGGCGAGCGGCCGACCGGCATTGTCGAAGCGCAAATCGGCGAAGCTCTCGCTATCGTACCAAAAGCCGAGCTTGTAGAGGCCGGGCAGGGAAATGGCGCCGCCGGATTTGCCCGGCGCGTCTTGCGAGCCGACGGCGTATTGCAGTTCGGCGATGGCGAGCGCGCCGCCATTGAGCGGAAAGCTGGTTCCGCTCGGATTCTGCTTCTGCGGATCGCCGATATTGCGAAAGACCGGGCTGCCGTTGAAAATTCCGGCCAAGATCGTCAGCGAATCGGTCGGACGCGCGCGCGCCCTGACGCCGAGCGCCGAAAGCGGATAGGCCGGCCCGCCGCCCGGCATGTCGGAGGTCGGCAAGATCGGCCAGCCCATGGCGGCGTTGATGAAGGAATTGGCGTTCTGGCTGACCATGAACTCCTGGTCGAGGCTCTGTTGGCCGATTTTGACGTCGACCTTGTCGTCGAACATTTTCTGCTGGTACCAGAGCTCCCAAAGCCGCGTCGCCGGATCGGCTTCGACGCCGCTGGCGAATTGCAGCGTCATCAGATTGTCCGTGCTCAAATTGCGGCCATGGATCTGCAGGCCGCTGACATTGAATAAACCGCCGGCCCAGCCGAAAGCGGGCTGCGTGTCGAACTGCAGCGTCCCGGTGGTAAGCCCCTCATATTCGAAGCCGCGGCGGCGGCCGCCGGTCAGATTGCCGAGAAGCTCGCTCTGCTCCTGCACGCTCAAGGTCGCGCCGACTTTGCTCAGCGCCGGCCGCAAGCCGCCGAGATCGCCGAACAGATTGGCGCTTTCGGAGGAAGAGCCGGGGGCCGGCGAGCCGGGCTGCGCGGGCGTCGCGCCTTGGCCGCCCGTCTGGTCCGCGCCTTGCGACGGCTGCGCGCTCGGCGCAGCCGAATTGGCCGAGGGCGAGCTCGTCGATTCGGCGAGCGCCGCCGACGTCCAGAGCAGCAGCGCGATCGCCGATAGGCCGGACTTCGCGAGTCTCGACTGGCAGAAATGACGAATATGCACGAACGCCGTCCAAATTTGGCTGCAAGAATTTATGGGCAATAGGAGCCGAAGGAACGTCGTGTCAACTCAATATGCCGCGCTTACGCCTTTCCGTACGTGACTTGGAATTATTCCGATGAGAAACGTCTGTCACAAGTACTTCATGTTTGTCGGCGACGATCGAATGAAGCGGCGGGCGTCGCCAGCCTCCTTCTGACGGCCGCTCAATAATGGATCGAGCCGGGCGCGCCGGCGCCCGCGGCGATCGCGTCGCCGTTGATGGCGCGCGGCGATGGCCGCGGAGCTTCGTCGCTCATCCGTCCGCCTTTGCGTCATCAATGGATCGCTTCGCCGCTTCGCTCCGCGCCGCGACGAACCAACCGCCGTTCAATTCCGCTCGATCGTCTGCACTTCCGACTCCGTCCCGTCGCGCCAGGTGATCTGCACGCTGATCGCCCTGGTCTTGGCCGGAACCTTCAGGTACAGCTTCGCCCCTCCCGGCACGGAGAACGGATCATTGGCGTTGCAGGTCGGCAGATCGTAGCGCTGCAGCGGCTTGGCGCCGTCGAGGCCGTAGCGCAATTCGGCGATCGCGCAGCGATACGTGACGAGCGTGGTGAAATAGACCAGCGTCCCGTTGAAATCGCGAAACTCGACCCAGTTCGCCGGCATGCCTTCGAGGATCTGCTTCTGCTCCCGGTACAGCGCGACGTCCGGGTCGAAGCGGATCGGGAAAGGTCCGACTGAGCCGCCGTCGAGCGTTTCGTAACGCACCTCGATGACCGTCGCCTGCGCCTTGCCGGGCAACGGGAAGGAAGGGTTCGGCATGCGCTGGCCGGTGCGCTGGTCGAAGGCGTCCAGGAAGCCGGTCGGCTTGAACTCGCCCTTGTCGCCGACGCGATAGGAGATCGCTGTCGCCGGCTCCGGGATCGACAGCGTCACGGTCCAGCCGGCGTTCGAACGGACGAAATTGGCGATCGGCGCGCCGGCGCCGACTTTGAACGCCTCAGGCAGATTCTTGTCCGGCGTCAGCGCCGCCATTTGCTGGGCGCCGGCCGGCGCGACGGCGGGCCGGTTGGCGGGCGCCGGCGCAGCGGCGGCGACTTGCGTCGGGGCCGGCGGGGAGGGCGCGGCTTGCGCCCGGGCGACGGCGGATGGCGGGTCGGTCGGGCCGTCGTACAGAACGATGTCGCCGATCACCTCGTCGTAATAAGCCGGGGTCTGTTCATAACCGATTGTCGCGGCGAGTTCTCTGACGCCGATCTGCGTCGCCTTGGCGATCTGCACCAAGGTGCGGCCGGGCTTGGCGATCTCGCGCAGGAAGGTGCGGGTGAAGACCGAGTTGACCTCGTCGGCGCCGTCCGAGAGACGGTCGAGCGCCTCCTGCTTTGCCCCGGCCGACATCAGCACGAAAACGCCCTCCGGCGCATCGATGCGCGCCAGTCCGCGCGTCGCCGGCGCGCCGCGCGTTCCGGGCGGCGCGAACGGATTGTCGCGGCAGGCGTCGAGTACGAGGATGGTCACTTGCGCGCCGCGGCTGCGGACGCCGTCGATGACGCGCTCGACCGGAATGGCGGCGTCGCGAACCAGATCGACCTGATCGGCGCGAGCCGAGGGCACGTCGGTCGGCAACAGGTAATTGGCGCCGGAAATCTCGAAGCCGTGGCCGGAATAGAAGAACAGGGCGCGGTCGCCCGGCTGAATCTCGGCATAGAAGCCGGCGAGGGCGCGGCTCATCGCGCGCTGATCGACATTCTGCGCGCGCCGGACGATGAAGCCCATTTTCTCGAGTTGATCGCCGATCGCGCGCGAATCGCCGACCGCTGTCCTGAGCTTCGTGACATTGGCGTAGGCGTCGTTGCCGATGACCAGGGCGAGGGAGCGGGCGTGAGCGGGGCAAGCGATGACGGTCGCGAGGAAGGCGACAAAGAGCGCCGGCCAGAGGCGCGCGCGCCACGGCCTGAACGAAGCTTCGCGGGGTTCGTCGATTTTCGCGCTTCTCTCACGAAAGGCGGCGACGCCTGTCATGCTCGCTCCGGTTGGTGAAGTTCTCTAGCCCCTGTTTTCGACTCCGCGCAGCCTTCATCAAGCCGCGCGCATTGCAGTCGCCCGCCGATGCTGCAGCACCATCGGCATGCCGCCCTTCGGCCTCAGCGTCACGCGCTGGATCGGCGCGACGCGCCAGCCGGGCGCGAGATCGAGCCGGAACGAGCGCAGGATGGCGGCGAGGAAGATCGTCGCCTCCTGCAGCGCGAAGCCCATGCCGATGCAGAGGCGCGGGCCGCCGCCGAAGGGCAGATAGGCGAAGCGGTCGATCGCTTCGCGGTTTTCCGGCAGGAAGCGGGTCGGGTCGAAATGATCGGGATCGCGCCACAGCAATTTGTGGCGATGGACGACATAGGGCGAGATCACGACCAGCGTGCCGGGATGGATTTTCTCGCCGGCCAACATATCGGCGGCGATCGCTTCGCGGCTCAAGGACGGCGCCGGCGGATAGAGGCGCATGGCTTCATCGAGCGTCGCGCGCACGCGCGGCAGCTTTTCGAGCGCCTCGGCCTCGATCGGGCCGTCGCCGAGAACCTCGTCGACTTCGCGCTCGACCTCGTCGCGCCAGGCCGGATTCTGGCTCAGCAGGAACAGCGACCAGGTGAGGGCGTTGGCGGTGGTCTCATGACCGGCACCGATAAAGGTGACGACGTTGGCCCTGATCTCTTCTTCGCTCAACGCTTCGCCGGTCTGCGGATCGCGCGCGTCGAGCAGCATGGTCAATAGATCGCGCGACGCCTTGTCGGCGGCTTGCGCCGGCTCGGCGCCGCGGGCGCGGCGCGCGGCCAAAATATCGTCGACCGCATCGTTAAAGAATTTCAGCGCCGGCGCCGGGCTGCGCTTGCCGACGCGCGGCAGCCAATCGGGCGCGCCGAGCACGTCGAAAGGATGCAGCGCGCCGATCGCATTGACCAGGTTCGACATGCCGTTGGCGAAGTCGCGAGGGTCGCGGCTCAGGCCCTCCGGAAAGATGGTGCGTTGCAGCACTTCCAAGGTCGCGACCGACATTTCGGCGGCGACGTTGAGCCGCCGGCCCGGCCGCAGCGGCGACCAGCGCTGGACCAGCCATTCGGCGGTCGCGACCATTGCCGGCGCGAAGGCTTGCACCATGCGCGGCGTGAACAAAGGCGCGAGCGCGCGCCGCTGCTTGCGCCAATCGCCGCCTTCGGCGGTCAAAAGACCTTTGCCGAGGCCGGGCGAGAGGACCCGGAGCTGCAGCGGGTCCTTGCGATAATTCGCTGCGTTGTCGACCAGCACGCGTTTGATCGCGGCAGGCTCGCAGACGACCGCGACGCGGCCGAGCACGCCGTTGGCCTGCGTGATCGGATATTCGAAATTGAAGCGCGTCCAGGTGTCGAGCGGATTGCGCCAGAAGCGGACGAGCAGCCTTACCGCGCCGAGCGGTCTCTCGTTCGGTATCGGCGCCGGCGGCCGCGCGCCGAGCGGGAACGTCTTGGCAAAGTCGCTGGCGCTCATCGCGGGCTCCTTTGGCGTACGAGGCGGCTGGCCCGCCGCGCGACCTTTTGAGATCCAAGAAAATCCAAATCCATATTTCCGCGTTTCGGGGAATATCAAACGGTTGCGAGGCAAAAAATTTGAAAAAAAATTCTCCGATCCGCTTCGCGGCGGGCCGGCAAACGCGCGAAGCGCGAACATTGTCGGAGCGGTTCCGGCTCGCGTCAACGATTTTGTTGGCTCGCAGCCGATAAGGCGTTGATGTTGCAAGCCTTCTTCGAAATTTCTCGGTGAGCGGCGAAGCCTGGCCGGCGTAGATTGACGGCGCGGCGTCGACCGCCGACAATTGCTCGACGCAAAGGCGCATTCTGGATGCGCCGGCGGCGTCGTTGAGCGGGCGGGCCGGGCGAAATGTCGATCAATATCGACGAATGGTTGCGCGCGCTGGCGCTCGACCAATACGCCGCTTCGTTTCGCGACAACCATATTGACGGCGACGTCCTCAAGGACCTCACCGCCGACGATCTCGCCGCGCTCGGCGTCGCCTCGATCGGCCATCGCCGAAAATTGCTGGCGGCGATCGCATCGCTGCGCAGCGCGCCGGCCGAAGCGCGCCCGCAAGCGCAAGCCGAAAGCCGTCCGCTCGCCAAGCCCGCCGCTGCGGAGCGGCGGCAGCTCACGGTCATGTTCTGCGACGTCGCGGGCTCGACCGAACTTGCAATCAAGCTCGATCCTGAAGATTTGCGCGAGCTGATCGGCGCCTATCATCGCAAGGTCGCGGACGTGGTGGCGCGCTTCGGCGGCTTCGTCGCCAAATATATGGGCGACGGCGTGCTCGCTTATTTCGGCTACCCGCAGGCGCATGAAGAGGACGCCGAGCAGGCGGTGCGCGCCGGGTTGGCGATCGTCGAATCCGTGCGGAGCCTTGACGTCGCGACGCCGATCGCGGTGCGCATCGGCCTCGCCACCGGATTGGTCGTGGTCGGCGATCTCCTCGGCGCGGGCGCGGCGCAGGAGCAGTCGGTGATCGGCGAGACGCCGAACCTCGCGGCGCGGCTCCAGTCGCTCGCCGATCCGAACGCGGTCGTGATCGCCGATGCGACGCGTCGCCAGATCGGCGGATTGTTTGCGCTGCGCGATCTCGGAGAGCAAGCATTGAAAGGTTTTTCCGGCGCGTTGCGGGCTTGGCGCGTGCTGGGCGAAAGCGGCGTCGTCAGCCGCTTCGAGGCGTTGCGATCGCGTTCGACCCGGCTGGTCGGCCGCGAGGAGGAGTTGGACATTCTTCTTCGGCGGTGGACGCAGGCGAAGCAGGGCGACGGCCGAGTCGCGCTGCTTTCGGCCGAGCCCGGCGTCGGCAAATCGCGCCTGATCGAAGCGCTCGAACAGCGCATTCGCGACGAGCCGCATTGGCGGCTACGCTACTTTTGCTCGCCGCACCGCCAGGACAGCGCGCTTTATCCGTTGATCGACCATTTCGAGCGGGCGGCGGCCTTCGACCGCGACGACGATGAGCCGACCAAACGCGGCAAGCTCGCGCAAATGATGGCGGCGACGGAGGCGAGCGCCAGGGATTTCGCGCGAATCGCCGATCTTCTGTCGATTGGCGGGGACGATGTCGATTCCGGCGCGATGCCGACGCCGCAGCAGAAAAAAACCGAGCTGTTCGACGCGCTGACGCGCCGTATCGAGAGGCTGACGCGCAGCCGGCCGGCGCTGATGGTCTTCGAAGACCTGCATTGGATGGATGCGACGAGCCTCGAATTGCTCGACCGGATCATCGCCAAGATCGACGTTCTCCCGATCCTGCTGATCGCGACGTTCCGTCCGGATTTCAAGCCGTCCTGGATCGGCTATGCGCATGTGACCATGCTTGCGCTGCCGCGGCTCGGCAAGCGCGAGGGCGCCGATCTCATCAGGGCGCTTGTCGGCGAGGACGCGCTGCCTGCCGACGTGATCGCGGAGATCATCGATCGGACCGACGGCGTGCCGCTCTTCCTCGAAGAAGTGACCAAGGCGGCGCTCGAAGAAGCGGCGTCCGCGGCGCGGGACGCCGTGGCGGCGATTCCCGGCTTGCGCGCGTCCGTACCGGCGACTTTGCAAGCTTCGCTGATGGCGCGTCTGGATCGGCTCGGCGCGGCGGCGCGCGAAATCGCTCAGACCGGCGCGGCGATCGGCCGGACCTTCGCCTTCGCGATGGCGGCCGCGGTCTCGGGGCGCGACGAAGAGGCTACGCGCGCCGCGCTAGACCAGCTCGTCGCCGCGGGCCTGCTCTTTCAACACGGCTTTCCGCCCAACGCCGAATACGAGTTCAAGCACGCGCTGGTTCAAGACACCGCCTATGGGACGCTCCTGCGCAAGCCGCGACAGGATCTGCATCGGCGCATCGCCGCCGAGATGCTTCGGCAAACGCCCGACATCGCCGAGCGGAGCCCGGAGCTTCTCGCTCACCACCTCGCCGAGGCGCGGGAGATCGATCAGGCTGCGCATTACTTTCTGGAGGCGGGCCGCCGCGCTTCGAGCCGATCGGCGAATGTCGAAGCCTCGGCGCATCTGGCGCGCGGGCTGGCGCTGCTGCGCGACGCAGCCGCGAGCCCGGCGCGCGATGGCGAGGAGCTGGCCCTGCAATTGGCGCTCGGCCCGGTTCTGCTGACCAACGAAGGCTATGGCGCGCCCGAAGCGAAGAAGGCTTATCAGCGCGCCGACGAGTTGGCGCAGAAGCTCAAGGACGACCGCGCCCGGTTCGCCGCGACCTGGGGCCTATGGCTGACCGCCGAGGGGCCGAGCGGCGACGACTCGGCGAACCGGTTGCTGCATCTCGGCCGTCTGGTCGAAATCGCGAGGGGCCTCGCAGACCCTGACCTCACGCTCCAGGCGCATCACTCGGCCTGGGCGACGCGGATGTGGGGCGGCGATCTTGTACGCACTCGCGAGCACATTCGCGAGGGTTTGACGATTTACGATCCCGACAAGCACCGGCGCCATGCGCTGACCTATGGCGGCCACGATCCCGGCGTCTGCGGCAGGGGCCAGGACGCGCTCGCGCTGTGGGCGTTGGGCTATCCCGAACAGGCGCGGCAAAGCGCGCGCGACGGCGTCGCGCTCGGCGAAACGCTCGGCCATGTTCCGAGCGTGCTGCACGCGCTTTGGTTCGCGGGCCTGCTCTACTTCTTGCGGCGCGATGGCGACGAGGCGGCGGTCTGCGGCGCGCGCTTGACGGCGCTCGGCAAGGCGCATGGATTTGCCCAGTACGAGGCTTTGGGCGGCGCTTTCGAGAGCTGGGGCGGCGCGCAGCAGGGGCGGCAGGCCGCGAGGGCGGAGATGCGCGCGCATCTGGCGCGGTGGCGAACCGCCGGACGGTTGCATCTCGACGTGTTCGGCGCCGGGCTCGCCGAGGCCGAGCTTCAGGCGGGCGACGTCGAAAAAGCCGCCGCTTCGCTCGCCGAAGCTGAACGAGCCAGCCATGGCTGGTGGCGCGCGGAGATCCTGCGGCTGCACGGCGATCTGCGGCGGGCGAGCCCGGCGCAGCAAGCCGGCGCGGAGGATTGCTATCGTCAGGCCATGGAGGCGGCCAAGAGCCAACAGGCGAAGTCGCTGGAGCTGCGCGCAGCGGCGTCGCTCGCCGGCTTGCTGGCGGACCAAGGAAGACGCGGCGAGGCAAGCGAAGCGCTGGCGCCGATCTATCGCTGGTTCTCGGAGGGATTCGATACGGCGGATCTGAAAAAAGCCAAGGGCTTGCTCGAGGCGCTCTCGGCCTAGCCCGCCGACGGCGCCGGACGCTCGGCGCTACTTGCCTTGCAATTGGAGCTGCGGCCCGTGCGCGCCGGGAACATGCGTCCCGCCGACATCGTCGAGATGCATTTTCCAATCCTGCATCTGGAAGCAGGTCTCCATCTCGACATAGCTGATGCCGACGTCGAGCTGCAGGTTGCCGATGCAGGTCTGGCGCGCCGCCGCCGGATAATCCGGCCAAGCCTTGATCAAGCGCTCTTTCGCCGCCTTTTCGTCCTCGAGGCAGCCCGCGATCGAGGCGTCGTCGTTGGAGATGGAATTGGCGCTCTTGCACATTTTGCCAATGTCGTAATTGGGGACGCCGGCGGCCACAGCCGCGAGAAAGAGCAGGGGGATCATGTGGCGACCTCGTTAGACGGCCCTTGGCCCCAATCGCCGCGGGCGCACCTTTAATAGGCCGCCAGCCCGAATTCGACAATTCATCCGCAGGTAAGCCGGTTTCTCGAAGCGCAAAATGTCGAGCGTCGATCCGATCGTCCGCTCGTGGCTTCAAGGACGCTCTTGCTCGTCGCCGAAACTCATTATAACGTCATAATCTCTGAGCATCGGGACCGGAGGGAGTCCATGACCAAGCGTTTCGCCCTATCGATCGCGGCCTCTATCGCCGCCTTGCTCACCGGGGGCGCGGCCAGCGCCGATTCGGTCGCCGTCTCCTTCCTCACCCACTGGCCACCGGAGACGGTCGCCAAGCTCGAGGCGGCGACAGACGCCTATTCCAAGGCGCATCCGGAGGTGAAAATCGAGATTCGCGCGGTGCCGTTCGGCGATCTCTTGACCACGATCCGCTCGCAGGGCGCGAGCGCCAACGGGCCGACGATCGACGGGATCTACGATCTCTGGCTGCCCGAACTGGCGCGCGACAAGCTGGTTGCGCCGGCGCCGGCCGATGTTGCGGCGGAGGTCGAAAAGAATTGGCCGAAGGGCGTTCAGAGCGCGGCGAGCGTCGGCGGCGCGCTCTACGGCGTGCCGAACGAGATCGATCTCTACACGCTGAACTACAACAAGAGGCTGTTCGCCGAAGCCGGCCTCAACGCGCCGCCCAAGACCTGGGCCGAATTCGAGGCGGACGCCGAGAAGCTCACCAAGAAGAGCGGCGGGACGACGACCCAGCAGGGCTTTGGCCTGATCAATTCCTGGCCCGCGGGCGTGGTCCATCCGTTCGCCTCGCTGCTCGCCTCGAATGGCGGCGCGCTGATCGCAGACGGCAAGCCGCAGCTCGATACGAAGCAGGCGGGCGAAACGTTCGCGCTCTATGAGAAGCTGATCAAATCCGGCGCCAGCGTTCCGGCGATGGGCGCGGCCGACGCCAACACGACCGGGCCGTTCCTCGACAATTTCGTCTCCGGCAAGACCGCCATGATCATCATGGCGAACTGGTGGGAGAGCGCGCTGAAAGCCGGCATGAAGGACAATTTCAAGGACGTCGCCACGGCGCCGGTTCCGGTCGGGCCGAGCGGCGACGCCTCGCATTCGATCTCGTATTCCTGGATGACGGTCGTCAACGCCAAGGCCGATCCGGCGGCGCAAAAGGCGGCTTGGGACTTCCTCGCCTGGCTCAACGGCCCGACCTCCGGCCCGCATGGCGCATCGGCCATGGGCGACATTCTGATGTCGATGGGCATCCTGCCCTCGCGCAACTCCGACGTCGCGGCGTTCAAGGACCAATTGAACTCGCCGTTCCTCTCCGCCTACGTTGCCGGATTGCCCGAGGCGCGGCCGTACCCGGTCGTGCTCGGCGGGCAGGAATTCACTGAGGCTTTGCAGCAACATGTCGAGGCGATCGAGTTCGGCAAGGAGAGCGCGGCCGAGGCGCAGAAGGCGGCGCAGGCCGACGCGGTCTCGATCCTGACGCGGGCTGCGAAATAGGGGTCGTCCCCTCGCCCCGCGAAGCGGGGAAGGGTGGCCCGAAGGGCCGGGCGAGGGGCTGCGCCGGCGGTCGAGATTAACGCGCGACGATTTGAGGCCGGATCACTTGTACCGTCATTGCGAGGAGCGAAGCGACGAGGCGATCCTGGAGCCCGGGCGGTTTCTGGATTGCTTCGCTTCGCTCGCAATGACGGAGCGGGTTGGCCAGAGAGCGGCGCCCGGCGGCTCTCGGAGGGCGCGTACCCTTCGAGGCCCGCGCTGCCCCTCATCCGGCGGCTTCGCCGCCGCCTTCTCCCAGCGTTGCGCAGGGCTGTCCGGGGAAATTGAGGGTGAGTTGAGCCGCCAGGAGCGCGGACCTCGAAAAAACAACGAGACATCAAGAGTTCTTCGCCGGCTTCTGATTGTCGGGGCTCAGAAACGAGCGCGCAAATCCCAAACACCGCGCCGCCATCGAGGCGAGCGCGCCTCAAGGCCGAGCCGGCTTCGCCGGTCGCTCCGCTGCGCTTCGCGAGCCTTGACCCGCGCCCGCCTCGACGG
>Ga0209062_1000541_pt1 | contig 106985 bp, 81 predicted proteins | sample Coa_R2_2_FD_187158 | JGI IMG/M metagenome (GOLD analysis project Ga0209062, IMG submission 187158) | Surface soil microbial communities from Centralia Pennsylvania, which are recovering from an underground coalmine fire - Coalmine... | ecosystem: Environmental > Terrestrial > Soil >...
GCTACGACAGCGTGCAGCCCTAGGGCAATGCGCAAATGGCGCGCAACCTTCTGCGGATTGCCCGCGCCACCAAAGACGACACGTACCGCGATCGCGGCATCCGCACCGTGAAGACTTTTGCACTGGCGATGCAGACCAGCCCGACGAGTATGCCCGCCATGCTGAGGGCACTCGACGAACTGCTCGACGCCGCGGACAAGACCGATCCCCCCGCACCCAAAGACAAGCCAAAGCCGAAGACGCCGAAGGAATCGGCGGACACTCTCACGGCAAAGCTCGCGCTCACGCCAGCCAAAGACGGCACTCGCACCTTTACCGTCACGCTCGTGGTGGAAACGCCGTGGCACCTCTACGCCAATCCGGTTGGTTTCCCGATGCTTCTCGACTCACAAACCGAAGTGAGTGTGTATGTGGGTGGCAAGAAGGTCGACGCGAAGGTGATGTACCCGAAGGGGAAGGAGATTGCCGAGGCCACCGGCGAGAAGTATTTCGTGTACGATGGGACGGTGAAGATCACCGGCACTTTCCCGGCCGGCGATGGCGAGGTGGAAGTGCGCGTCAGCCTCAGTGCGTGCAAAGAAGGATTGTGTCTGCCGCCGAGTACCCTGAAGCTGAAGTAAAGCGAACCCCGCCCACAAGGGCGGCGGGTGTGCCTTCCGGCTCGTCGCACCCACCGCCCTTGCGGGCGGGGTTCGCACACCCGCCGCCCTTGTGGGCGGGGTTCGCCATGCCACTACTTCAAAAACAACTCCAGTTCCTTCGCGGTCGTCTCGCCGGGCTTTACGTCCACCTGTTCCTTCACCTGCCGGTTGGTGGTGATCTTTTCGCTGAACAGGTAGTAACTTCCCGGCGGCAGATCCTTGAACGCGAACGTACCATCATCCTTTGTCGTGGCTTTGGCGAGCGGATTCCCTTTGGCGTCGTACAGAAAGACCGTCGCTCCTGGCTGGGCGATGCGGTTTTCGACTAGCTTTCCCGCAATCGCTCCCGGTGCCGGACGATTCAACTCTGCCGCGTCGGCGAGGTCGATGTCCTGAGTTTCGATCGTACTTAAACCGGCGTAGGTAGTGAATTTGACCCCCACCGTTACGATGCCCTTCGTGTCCGGCATTTGCAGAGTTGCACGCCAGTCGGTGCCGTCCCCCACCCCCGGTACCGGCGCCGGGCTGGCAGGCAGTTCGCTCTTGTTCGGCTTGCCGACAAAGAACTTCACCTCCTTGATGCCGGAAACGGTCGGCGCACAGGTCGCTTTGACCGCCAGTGGCTGGCCCTTCGCCGCACGCGGCGGCAAGTCGAGGAATCGCACATCGGCCGGCGTATTCCCATCGAACACCACATACACGCGATTCTTCGCCACCAGTTTGCCGTCTGCCGTGAGCAAGCGTGCTTCCAGTGCCCGCTTACCCGTGAGCAGTTCCACCGGCAGCACCGGCTTGTGATCGACGAGCGACCCGGCCAGTTCGAATGTCTCTCCCTTCGGATCGAACCGAAGCTTCACCACACGCGCACGGGCCGTGGCGATCGGCAGCGTCAGATCAGCACTCACGGGTGAAGTGTTGTTCGGCGCAGTACCGACGAGAAGTTCCAGTGTCGCGCCGAGGGGAGGGTTATCCACTTCGAGGATGACCGGCAGCGGCACGTTGCCGGGTGCATACTTCACAGCATTGACGCGAATCTGTGGATCGGTCACCGACTGAAGCCGCACGGTTTCGCCGAGTGTGGGGAGTGAACCCGTGTAAGTAAACACTCGCTCGACGCCATCGGCCGAGAGAGTCACAGTCACCTTCGCGCCGACGGGCGATGGGAAGGCGATGTTCTCGGCGTAGAGCTTGACCGGCTTGCCGGCGTTCACAACGCTTCCGGCCTGGCTGCCGTCGCGGACCACAAGCCCGTGATTAAATTCCGGCGGAAATACCATCTTCACCGGGCACGGTGCCGGACTGGGAATATCGCCGGGTACGACCATCATGCTCAGTTGGTTCCGTCGGCCATCGCCACCGGGACTGAAGACTGCATCGCTCACGCGAAGGTAGCTTGCGGGGTCGGCCACCGCCACCGGTAACGTGAACGTCTGCAGGATGCTCTCCTTGTCGGCGGGGTCGAGCAATTCGAGCGTCAATGCATTCTCACTCAATGGCCGGAAGCCATCGTCGGGCGTTGCTGAAGTGCTGACGGAAAGCGGCGGAGCTGGCGGCGCGGTGGATGCGAACACGAGCGGCACCGGCTTGTTTGGGTCGAGCGTGAGTGCGGTGGTTTCGCGATTCAGACCGGCAAGCCGGGCGATGACTTTCTGCGGCAACGGCGACGGATTAAACAGCACGAGTTGATACGCGACGGGAATGCCGTTCGGTCGCACGCGGAAGGCACTCAACTGCTGCGGGGCGGCCTTGGGATCGGTACGAACAAGCAGATCGATGCGATTTGCGAGCGTGCGCAACGAAACTGGCACGCGACGGTGGAAGATGCGGCGTTCGCCGTTGAAGTCCACTGCGGCTTCGACCAGAACGCCGAGAGCCGTGGGGTGAGAAGTCGGTTTCTCACCCGCAGAGAGAGGAAGACGAAGAGCGTTTTCGCGAACCGGGTCGAGCGTTGCTGTCGTCGGCGGAACTGGCTTGAGCCATTCATCCGCCGGCGTCAGAGCTTGCACGGTGGCAGAAGTTGGTGCGCCGATCGTTCGGAGGTTGAGTTTCAATTCTCCGTTCGGCTTCTCAAAGGTGAGTTTTGGTATTCCGGCCGCCGCAATTTCGACATACGGAAACCCGCTCACATTCGCCGCGGCGGCGCAGTTCTTCGCTGCGTTTATTGTAAACGGTACACCCCTCACCGCTGGGCTGGGGTCGGCCGGATCGCGTGCTTCGTATTCGAACCGGGCCGTTTGCCATGCCCACAACCGCTGCGCAGTTTCTCGTCGCCAGATCGAGAGTGGGTTACTCGCGGCTTGGTCCAGTGGAATGGTCGCGGACGAACTTGGCAGGATTGCAGCCAGAGCCAACGTTGCGGTCCCGTGATTCACTGGTGCCGGCGTCTCTTCCAGCCACAGGCGCCGAAGTCGATCCGTGAACGCAAAGCGATCGCGAATCGCGCGTTTCAATTCCTCTTCGATTTTCAAAGCAGAAGGGGCATCCAATCCACCCACGCGAAGCATCGCCGCGGACCAGCGTGCTCGGCGTTCGGCCAGCACCGAGTCGGCCGACTCTTCACTTGCCGGTTCGGCAGCGAGAGGCCGCGGAAACCCGTTACGGAACGCTTCATCATCCGCGGTGTCCTTGCGAAGTGTGGATTCACACAATCGCCGCGCCAGCTCTGCGCGTGCATTCCACAACGCCATCCGATCCGCTGCCGGGACAAGCGGTGAAGACAGGACGACGTCGAGTTCCCGCAATGCGACCGGCCCCGCATCCGCAACTCCAGCACGTTTGCGGAGTGCGGCGAGCGAATCGGCTGTGAGAGACCGATTTGCGGTTGCGAGCGCTGTGCGCACGACGCTCGCGAGGCGATCCCAGTCGGGCACATGGTCAGCAAAAGTCGTCGTGGTGAAATTTTCACCACGATGCGGAAGGGCGGCGTTCAGTTTCGCCACCGCATCGGCAACGGCGATGGCGTCGGTGGCGTTTACCGTGCCGTGATTCTCGAGAGGCGTCGCGCCGGTCAGCCACAGGACAGCATCGTCGCGGGTCATGATCGTCGAGTGAAGTCTGTCCGCTACGAGTTTCACCGTTCGCGCAGCGTTCTCTGCAGTCCGAAGCCGCTTCGTCGCATCGTCGGGCGATGCGTATCCGGGTGCGAACAGCACCGCCTCGGCCTCAGCGCGAAGTCGATAGGCTTCGTCGAGTGCCGGCTTTGCGTGAGCGATCACAGTGAGCCGCGTGGCGGCGTCTTCCAGAAAGCGTGCTGTTTGCAATGCCAAGGCGGCCCGTTCACCGCTCCACGGCGCGAGCACACTCTGGTCCGCAAGGGCTGCTAGACGGCGAATCAACAGTACTTCTGCGAACTGAATCTGCGGCGATTGTGTCGCAAGTAATTTGGCGAACATCTTGACGCGGGTCGGCGACACATCGGGCTCGTCCGCCAGCACCAGAAACACCGCAGTGGCGAGAAGCGGATGCGGCTTGGTCTTGAAGGCGTCGAATTCCGGCGGCAGCGTGTCTGCCGGTTTCTCGTCCGGCTTTGTCGGGGTTGGTGGTTTCGACTCGACTGTTATCACAGCGGTCCGGAGTTGATCCACGAGGGCTGGTTCGGGCAGCACGTAACCGGGGAACATCGCCGCGAGGGTGGGCAACGGATTCGGCGTTGGCACAGCACAAAGGGAAGTCGCGAGTTGTTCGGCGTCTTTCAATCGTGAATCGAGCGCAGCCTTCACGTCGTCGGCGCTGCGCCCAGCACGAAGATCGCGTTCTGCCGCGAGCAGTGCGCTGCGTGCTTGTCGAAACGCCCACTGAGCAGAGTGTGAACGGCCATCGACGTGCCAGCGGTCGAGTGATTCCCAGGCCGTTTTGAGCCAGGTGGGGTAAGCGAGTTCGCCGACCACTTTTTCTTCAAAAGCAGTACCCGGAGGATTCGCCCGGAGCACAAAGTCCGGGGCGGTTCCGAGGACGACAGGAGCCTGGGCGACGCCGCGATTCTCCATGGCCCAGCGATTCACGCGGATGCGAACGAAGTTCGCCAGTTCGCGCACACTGACGCGGCCATCGCGGTCGTCATCGGCCGCGCCTTTCAAGCCAGCTTCCAGATAGAAGCTGAACACGGAGCGACCGAGTTCCGGCGACGCCAGCGGCGTTTGCCCCGGTCCGCACGCGACCAGCGTGAGGCGAGAGCCATCGGCCACCGTATCGAGCGTATTGAAGATGGCAGCAGAGAGATCGCCGGGCGGAGGAGCGAATAGCGGATCTTCCGCGGGTGGGGTGAGATTGAGGATCAGGAGTTTGTGTCGTGCGGGGCAGTCCCGCACCGCAACCAGCAATTCCACCAGTGTGAGCCGGTTTCGTGGGCTGTCACCAGCGGGATCAGCGGGCAGCAGGTATACTCCACCCACGCCATCCACCGACGCCGGGGCTGCGAGGTGAATCACGACCGGCTGCGAGGGAGGCGTTTTGGCCAGAGCCGCGAATCGCAGCCGAATCTGATCGCGACTGGGATTGGCGCTGCTATCGTCGAGCGGTTGGCCAAGCAGGTTGGTGGAAGCGAACGCCTCGCGATCTTGTTCCGCCCACGGCACCGGACCGCTTTCGCGTGGTTCCGCCGTGATCGACACCGGCAGTACTGCAACTCCGCGCGGCGGCGAGAGCCAGTACAACAGCCCGATCCCCACTCCCGCTAGCGTCATGAGTGTGAGTAGCACGAAAAGCAACCGCGCGCGACGAGTGCCGCCGGGAGGTGTTGGCCTGTCTAATCGCCACAATCGCGGCGGAGATGGGATTTCGGACATGAGAATCCTTCAGGGCGACTCTTCAGAGTGGTCCGCTCGCTCCGCGAGCGGTCGCCGCAGAGCGGCGAAAAAACAAATGCCGCTCACTGTGTTCGAGACCCACTCGCGGAGCGAGCGGACCACTCTGAACATTCACTTCGTCGGCGGTTCGGGTCTTGCGGAGGTGTCTGTCGGCGCGGGGGCAGTCAGTATCAGGTATCGGCCGGCTTTCTCGGCTGCGCGGAGAGCCTCATTCAGTGGCACGAACGCGAATCCTCGCACCGTTGCATTCACGGAAGCGGCGTCGAGTTCTGGCCACCAGAAGAGACACGTCGCTTTGTTCGCGGTTTTATAAAGCCGCACTTCGCCGCTTGTTGGAGTCACGCCCATGGGGCGCACAAAGACTGGTGCATCCTTTGCGTGCGTGAGGCGAACAACCAGACACATTCGCTTCTGACGCTGGCCGGGCAAGACTTCCACCTCGTGTTCTTCCAAATCCACCGCGTCGAGCGTCACGATGTTTCCGTTAACTTTGGGCAAGCTGCCGCGCAGTCCCAATGGATCACCAGACGCGGCGAGCAGTTCCACGGCCGCCGGAAATGGCTTGGGTGCCCACCACGCCCGGACCTGCGGCGAAGCAGGCGCCGCGCTGCCGGGAAAGTTGGGCCAGCCGGGCGAGTCGAATGACCAGCACGGCGCGGGGAATCCGCCAACGGAATGCCAGCGAATCGCCACCGGCTCGGGTTTCGGGATCGAGGGCGTGACTTCAAACCACACGTCGCGGATTCGCGTTGGCCGCAGTCGGTCGAGTTTGTTCGGATTGGCGTCAATGGCCGTGAAGAGTTCCACTCTGCCATCCTTGGCACGATTCTGGAGCAACGCCATCCGCCACTCACCCTCCAACTCGCCGACCTTTGTCACTGCCGGCACCGTGTTCGCAAACCAGTGTCGTTGCAGCTTCAATGCGCCGAGATTTTCGGTCAAATCGAGCAGCAGCCGATCACCGGCCGACAAGTGGACGTCGCTGGTAAGCTTCGCGTCCCCTTCGACTTGAAGCCGATAATCGCCGGGAGCCAGCCGGCCGCTGTACCAGTTGTCGTGTTCGATGGTACCGGCCATCAATCCTCCAGGGGCGGGGGTGTCCGAAGTCAGCGGTTGGAGCGTGTAACGAACGCGTGGATTCAACCCCGTGCGCAGCCAGTCGATGAGCCTGTCCACTTCTTTCGGAGATACGAATTTGCCCGCAGGCATGAGTTTTTCGACGATTTTGAACTCGCCTTGCACGGCTTGTTCTTCCTTGCTGACAGGGAACGCTACAACGCCAAACGCAACCTCCGGCGGAAACTCGGCACGCAAAACGTCGCTAATCGTGAGTTTCTTTCCGCCGAAATCAGGATCGACTGCAAAACGGTTATCGACACAATCCGAAAGCAGCACGACCGCCTTGAACGGCACTTTCTTCGCGATGATACTGTTCTTGGCGATCACCGCGGAACGCACCACGGGGGATTCGTACCACGGTTCCTGTCCCCGTGCTCTCTGGAGTAGGTCTTCAAATTCGTCTTTCTTGAGCGGCAATTCCCTTGGTTGCAGTAATTCGTGAATTGTCTCTTCGGGCGACTTGGCGTCGGGCATTCTTTGGCCGAACGTCCAGACGGTCACGATGGTGCCGCGCGGTAACTCGTTGAGCAACTTCGCCAGCGCGTCCACTGCTTCCGGATAGTACCCCACACTGAATGGATCTTTGGGATTGCGTCCCATACTGCCGGAACAGTCCAGGACGATGGCAATAGCGCCGGTGCCGTAGCCATAGAGTTTCGTTGCTCGCACATCGGCACGCACCGCGATGCTCACGGTTTGCGGAAGCGGCACGTTCACGGCTGTGCTGTCCGGCACAGCGTAGAAATCGACCGGCGTGGACGCATTGAACGACCGGCCACGGAAGAATCCCGCAACGGCCAAGTTTTCTGATTGCGCTTTGGGCGTGAGCGGCTGTGGCGGGGCGGGGCGAGTCAGGTTGTGCGAGAGAACCGCGCAGCCCGGAATCGTGCAGATCGGCGTGCGCGCTTTTGGATCGATCCAGAAGACGCTAACACCCTCCACGTTGGGAATGGGATTCGCGGTAAACGGGAGGCGGACAGTCGGCTTCGGCTCATCCGTGATCGCGATTCGCATCGGCAATTCGGGCACGACCGGGAAGAGTTTCTCTTTCTCCAAAAGCGATTGGAACGGATCATCCGCAGGTGGGAATGCCGCGACCAGGCTTGTGGCGTCCCCCTTCAGTCGCTGAATCGCGAGCTGGTAGTAGCAGGTATCGCCTTCACCGTACCAGTGGTCCGCAAACGTGCGAGTGGCCTGAAAGACCAGATACCCGCGCACGCGCTCCCGGCGCATGCGATCGATCGGCTCATCGGAAATCGGTGCGTGCGCGGGAGAGATGCGCACCCAGCGGTCAGCTTCGCGGTAACCGTCTGGGTTCCTGGCGAGAGTGACAGCGGCGTCAAACAGTTCGCCACAACGCGAACCAAAGATCGCAAGCGACTGCCGGCCATCGGCACGGAAGGCGAACCACGTTAGTCGATCCTGAAGAGCCTTCCAGTCCTCACCGGGGCGCACAGCGCCCAGTTCGCGAATGTGAATCAACCCACCAAAACGCCCCAGAAGCATTTCCCCGCGGCGCCTGGCTGTCTCGAATGCGATTTCGCGCGACTTCCCGGAAGTGACCTCTGGCAGCGGTTCGGGGCGTGTTTCACTGGTGATGAGCAATTGACGCGATACGCGACGGAACTCGCGTGCGAGCACCACTCTCTGGGCTGGGTCGAAGTTCTGTGTTGGCGGCGCTGTCAGGAGGGCGTCCGCGGTGTTCCACCACTTGACCGCGGCCGCACGCGAAGTGGGGCTGGCGTCAAATTCCCGTTGCACCTTCAGCAGGTTGGCAATTTCCGTGGCGAACACGCACGCTTCCGAGCACAGTTCCTCGGTCAGTTCGTTCCCACTTTCAATTTGATCTTTCAGCCACACGTCCGCTGGGAACACTTCGCTCGGTTCGATCAGAACAGCGGTGCGGTGGGCGTTCGCCCACGCATCCAGCCGGAACGCGAACTTTCGATCCGCCGGGTTCGTGAAGCTCCGCGCGACCCACTCGGCGGAACCGGTCAACCGGTCTGCTCCGTGGTGCCACGAAGTGATCACCGTGCGTCCATCCTCCGCTCGTTTTGCGGCAAGTTGGTAATCTGCCGGGGTGGATTTTGCCAGCGTGTCTGCCCTCTTCCAATCACTCTCGTCGGTGGCGAAACACAGATCTTCGGCTATGCGCCGATCGACATCCGCCTTGGCGAGCTCGTCTTTGATCCACGGGTAGAGGAGTTCCGCGAACGGGTAGTTTGGCGGTGGATCGCGCAAATCTGCTGGAACGAGCATCCCGGCCGTCTGCTCGGCGTGTAACCGCGTACGCAACACACGCGTGAGCAGTGGACCGACGATTTCCTTTTTGTCTGATGCCGGAAGGTGCCGGGCGAGCATCGAGAGGAAGTTCAGTTCCGCCGGGCGGATCGCAAGGCCATCGCCGACAAGCGGAATGAGCGAGCGTGAAATCGGCAGCCGCTCGACGGGATCGACCGCGACCCATTCGATCAGCGCCCGGCACCAGCGCAAGCGCGAGATGTCCGAGTCGCCATTTGCCACACGCAGATTCGCCCACAACTTCGCACGACTTGCGGCCGGTTCACGAGCCAGCGACTCAATTCCGATCTTGAAGGTTTCCGGCACCATCGCCGTGTATGGTTGGCCACCGACGGCGGATTGAATGGCAATTGTTTGCGGCGAAATGTCGAGCGTGCGTGCCGCTGCGATCTTTCGGCGCACTTCGGCGGCATTCGCACGCGCGACCTTCGCGCCATCGACATCGTTCGCGAGAATCTGCTGTTCGTGCCGCAACACCCATGTTTCGTACTGCCGCCACAGGTGTGGGGTATACGCGGTTGGCGGCGGAGTCTCGCTTGCGAGTTCGCGATATTCCTGCCACTGTGTTTTGAGTTCTGGCGGCGGGATGAACGGTTCCGGCGCACTCATCGTCGCTTGTGGCTGCGCGTCCACCGAGACAAGGTGCATTCCTCGCACCCGATTTGTACCGTCGCTTTTCGGCAACAGAACAGGCACTTGCCGCGCGCCGCGATTGTCGCGTGCCCAATCCGAAACACGTGGCGTCACGTACGAGACGAGTTCGCCTGCCGTCACGCGTTGATTGCCATCGGCATCGGCAGAGCCATTCAACCCCGCCATTGCATAATGCATGAACGCCGAGGTGCCCCATTCGGGCGAAGTCCACGAGCGTTCATCGGTTCCACTGCTGAGGAAGACCGCCAGATTCGGCACGGCCGCGATTTCCGCGTCTATCTCCTCCACGCCGGCCGCGAAGTCGTTATGCACGAGGCCCAGTTCGGTGAATGCCGGTTCGTGCGTGGCGTCGATGATGAGCAACTTCTGCTTATGCGCGGGGAGTCGGGCAAGCTGATCGAGCAGCGTTTTGAATCGCACGCGGTCGGCCGGTTCGCCGGTGGAATCTTCCGGAAACAAGAACGGTCCATCGCGGTCGCGGCCACCATGCGCGGCGATGAACACAACGACACACTTTTCGCGCACGGTTGAGAGATCAGGCAGTCCTGTGCGTGTGAATGTCGTGATGGGGCCGCCGGCAAGTCGCGAGCGAGTGCCGAACCAACTTCCTGGACGGGCCAGCGCGGCAATCTCGCGGGCATCGGCCTTGCCGTACGGATTGGGGGCCACGGCAAGAGTGTTGTCATAATCGGCGCGAAGGATGACAATGCGCGCCGGCGCGGGTGGACGAATCCAGAACACCACCCACGTCACGACCGCCACGGCAAGCAAACCCAGCGCGGCAGCCAGCGCCAGGCGCCGCCAGCGCGGGCGGTATGGTGCGCGCGGAGGAGGAACTCGCCACGGTGGACCGGGCGGTGCTGGCGGTGCTGAAGCAGGTCCGCGCCAGGCAGGCGCGGGTGTTGGTCCGCTACTCATGGAGTGTAACCGAACGAAGGGGCGGACGTAGCGATTGTAGCGGCGCGGGCTACCGAGCACGATACTCGCTTTTTTTGGGTGTGGCTGTGGATTATGCCGGGGAGATTTTGGCACTGCGTTTTCGGGTTATTGCTCGCAGATAACCAACGTGCCAAAATCTCCTACACCAAAATCCACAACCACACCCGAGCCCATCGATTCTTTCTCGGATCAGAACCCCCATTTGCGAAAGGACAGTTGGGAAGCGGACGTAGAGTTTCCATGCGGATCGGGTAAGCTGTGCGCAGTGGAGCGATTGATTCGGAAAGTGCGATTTGGAGAATTCATGCCAGAGCCTGGCGACAGTGCAAGCGAACCACGACGCGAGGGCAGCCGCCGATCGGCCCGCAAGGTCGACCTCGGCAAGGTGCTCGACGAAGTCCTCGTCAGCGCGCCTGCGGCGTCCGGACCGAAAACGCTCACGAACTCTCTCGGGATGACGTTCGTTCTCGTCCCGGCTGGCAAATTCATGATGGGTTCTCCCGCCGACGAACCGGGCCGCCGAGCGAACGAAGGACCAGCTCACGAAGTCGTCATCGGCAACGCGTTTTACCTCGGCATTCATCCCGTCACTCAGTCAGCATACCTTGCCGTGATAGGCAAGAATCCATCACGCTTTCATGCGGCGGAAGGCGGTGGACCTGACTACCCGGTCGAAAGCGTGTCATGGACCGATGCGATTGCGTTCTGCCAGAGGCTTTCCGATCGTCCCGAAGAGCGGGCCGCGAGGCGAAGATATCGACTACCGACCGAAGCAGAATGGGAGTACGCCAGTCGCGCGGGGGGGAGTACGCCGTTCGCATTTGGAAACAGCTTCGATTCCAGGCAGGGAAATTTCGATAGCGCGTATCCGTATGGCTCGGCAGAGCCAGCTGCGAAAATCGGCCGGACTTCTCCTGTCACAAACTATCCGGCATCCGCGTGGGGGTTGCATGACATGCACGGAAACGTGTGGGAATGGTGTTCCGATTGGTACGGCGAAGCGTACTATGCCACATTCCCTCTGCGCGATCCGCCGGGACCAATCGACGGGAAGTTCCGCGTGCTGCGCGGTGGTTCGTGGAAGAACCAGGGAATAGCGTGCCGTGCTGCATATCGAAACGCTTTGGCCCCGCATCAACGCGACTCAGCCACGGGTTTTCGCGTTGTCCTCGTCACTTAGCGCTATACGTGAACCACGAACATGAAACGCCTGCTTCTGGTTGAAGACGAACAAGTGAACCGCGAATTGTTCCGGCGCCGGCTGGAACGGAAGGGGTACGCCGTCGTTCCGGCCGAGAACGGCCTTCAAGCGATCGAACTGGCAAAGAGCGAGAAGCCGGATCTCGTTCTGATGGATCTCGGTTTACCCGATCTCGATGGCTGGGAAGCAACCCGACGCATCAAGGCCGACGCTGCCACTGCGGCGATTCCCATTATTGTTCTCTCTGCGCACGCGAGCACGGAAGCACGCGAGAAAGCATTCGCGGCCGGCAGCGAGGATTTCGAGACAAAACCCGTGAATTGGGATGTCCTCTTCAAGAAAATTGAGGATGTCATCGCGAAAGCAATCGAGAAAGCGAAGGCGAAAGCGGCTGCGTCCCAAGCCGACGATGAGATCGACCTTGGCGGCTCGCCAGACGCAACTTCGATCACCCAGATTCTCCATTCGCCAAAAGCTTCAGCCAAGGAGCCGGCAGAGCCGCAACCCAAGCGAATCCTTGTGGTCGAGGATAACGACGCCAATCGCGTCATGCTCTGCCGACGACTGAACAAGCACGGCTATATCACAACCGAAGCCGCCAATGGCCGGGAGGCGCTCGATGCCGTGGCGAAGGAACGATTCGATCTGGTCTTGTGCGATATTATGATGCCCGGCGTGGACGGCTACGAAGTCCTCAAAGAGATGAAATCTGACCCGGACCTGCAGCCGATTCCCATCATTATGATTTCAGCGCTTGACGAGATGGCAAGCGTGGTCCGCTGCATCGAAATGGGCGCTGAAGATTACCTGCAGAAGCCTTACGATCCGGTGTTATTGCAAGCACGCATCAACGCCTGCCTCGACAAGCGGCGATTGCGCGATCAGGAGATGGAGTATCTCCGTGCAGTGAAGGATCTTACGGAAGCTGCAGTGCTTGTGGAGCAAGGAAAGTTCGATTCTGCGCGGCTCGCGGCCGTGGCGGCTCGCGACGATGCGCTGGGCACACTGGCCCGTGTATTCGACCGCATGGCTCGCGAAGTGCAAGCCCGCGAGCAGCGATTGCGCAGCGACATGCAACGTCTCATGGCAGTGGAGATCGACGAGAAGGAACTGACGCGTGAGGTGTCGCGCGTTACTTCAAGTGACGCGTTCGACAAGGCACGCAAGCACGCGGATGAAGTTCGCGCACGTCGGCAGCGTGGAACCGGATCGAAAATCGGTGCGGATACAACGATTCTGCCGAAGCTGCCGAAGGAGTAGGTGCCGCGATTCCAGCGGCATCGTTGCATTGTTCGGAGTCGCCGGCTTCAACCGGTCGCGGAGATCTGTTCACCACATGCGACAAATTGTGTCTATTCACTCGTACCGCGGCGGCACGGGCAAATCGAACCTGACCGCCAACCTCGCAACAGCGGTTGCCCTTCTGGGCAAGCGCGTCGGCGTGGTGGACACTGACATCCAATCACCCGGCATTCACATTCTCTTCGGTCTCGACGATAAGCAAGTCACGCGAGCGGTGAACGACTACCTGTACAACCAGTGCTCGATCAAGGATACGGCGTATCACGTCTCGCCGCCGGAAGTGACCGCGGCCGGCGGACAGATGTTCCTCGTTCCGGCCAGTATGAAAGCCCCAGATATAGCCCGCGTATTAAAAGAAGGTTACGACGTTGAGAAACTCAACGCGGGCTTCGAGCAATTGCTCGAAGACCTCAATCTCGACTTCCTCTTCGTGGACACTCACCCCGGCATGAACGAGGAGACCCTCCTCTCCATTGCGATTTCCGACTGGCTCATCCTCATCCTTCGCCCTGACCGGCAGGATTATCTCGGCACTGCGATCACCATTGAGGTGTCGCGCAAACTCGGCGTGCCAAATCTGGTTCTCGTGGTCAACAAAGTGCTGGCGAGCATGGATCAGACAGCGCTGCGAAAAGACGTTGAGCGATCGTTCGCGGCGGAACTGGGTGTGGTGCTTCTCCTTTCCGAAGACATGCTCCGGTTGGGCAGTACCGGTATCATGACGCTTAAGTTCCCAGAACATCAGTTCACTCGCGCCGTAGCGGAACTGGCAGCACGGATAGTGCGGCGTTCGTCGTGATATATGAACCCGGAGAGTGTCGCATTTCACCGAACGGGCCGTCCGGGGCTTCGCTCGATCTTTTGCGACTCCTTTTCCGCAAGCTTGTGTTCGCAAGTCTGGTGCGATACTGTCGTGAGAATACTTCTGAGGACAGTACGATGCAGATCAGCGACCCGGTCACTCCACCTGCGGCCCAGAACATCGTTGGCCCGGTTCCAACCCTCCCAGTGCCCGGCGTGGTGTCGTTCTTCGGGCCGGATGTAACAGCACACATCGCAGTTACGGGCCTCGTCTACTGTACCGCAGTGTTCCTCTACGATGCGGCAAGCGGGGCACGGGGGATGATGCACTACAACCCGGAGGTCGGCCCCAAGCAAGCTACTTTTGACTGGTTTGTGCGGTACATGAAGGATAAATACAACGCCCAGATCGCTTCGCTGACCGTAGCCCTGTTCAACAATACCTCGTCGTCTCGGGGCAACAGAGAGTTCCACGAGGGGATCTATAAAACGGATCGGATCAAGGGCTTTTTAGAACACGCGTTTGGCCCACTGCACGGCGGCATTGCCGCCACCCGCTACAAGTTCAAGGGATCGATTGGGCTCATGGATGCCAACGGCCAAGTGACGGGATGTGTCGGGCCGGAGATCGAGGATGTGGATAAGGTCCGCGCGAAGCGGATGAACTGGCTCTTCGCCAAACCCAACAAGGGGCTAGGCAGCCAGAACATCCTGGGCTCCCATCGAGAGGACTGATCACTCTGCGGGGCCGGCAGACCGACGGGGAAGTCGCCCACCCGATAAAGCCCGCCGATTCTGAGACATGAACCGGCGGGGTCGGGTTGACTCAGAATGCGACACTGCCTGCGAGGTGCTGAGCGGCATAGTTGCTCACCTCTTGAGTCAGATTTCTGCCGACTCATTTTGGCATCAGCCACAAGTGGCTGCCATCCGCCGGGAGACCCCGGTAATTCTTCTCCCTGATTCCCTGCGGCATCGGAGTTGCATTACGTGGACGCTCGGGTACTCCCGACTGTACCCACGGCAGAGGACCCGTTATCATTTCCCCTTCGTCCGGGCCCTCACGGTTTCGCCCGAGGTTGTCGATGGATATCGTGGATGCCCGACCCGCGCTACGCGTATTAATTGTTGATGACAACCACGACGCCGCCGACAGCCTTGCAATGTTGCTGGAAGTCCACTCGTCTGCGGGGGAGACCTCCCACTCAAGGAAGCGGTATGAAGTGCGTGTTGCGTACAGCGGAACGGAAGGACTTCAGATAGCACGGGAATTCCTCCCAGACTGCTTGGTGTCCGATATCCAGATGCCCAGGTTGGATGGATACGCACTCGCCCGAGCCGTCCGGAGTGAGCCAGCGCTGGCGGGTGTGAAACTGGTCGCCCTTTCCGCTTATTCCGATGCGGATCATGTTCGGCGGGCGGAAGAAGCCGGCTTCGACTATCGCCTGACGAAGGCCGGAGACGTGGGGAAACTGTTGGAGGTGTTGGCAATGATTGACGAAATCAAAAAACTCGCAGTGCAAACCCGAAATCTGGCCGAGCAGAACGTGAACCTGGTCAGCCAAACCAAGGAATTGCTCCAAGAAGTTAAGGACGATGTGCGCGAACTGAAGAAAGATGTGGCCGAACTCAAACAGGACGTGAAGGAACTGAAGGACGACCTTGGCAATGGGTCTGCCGACACAACGCCGCGCACTTGATTCCGCGCCCAATCGGGTGCCCAGCCAACCTCAACACTTCACCCCACAGCGAATTTCACGTCCTTCACCGGTTGGCCAAAGTTGTGCGTGCGGACCCATGTGTTCCAACCGAGTCGCGGACCGTCGCGTTCGTCGTAGTCGAGCGCGGTCCACGGCACCGCGTCCGGTTGCAGCACAATCTGTACCTCGGCATCGAACTCAAGACCCAGGTAAAGGCGGATCATTTCGCATAGCGGTCCACGTGCGTGCCCACCGGGAAGCAGGCTGCGGAATGCAGCACCATCCACCGGCCCAACTGCAACACGCACATTACTCTGCACATCCCACACGCGGCGACCAATCACCACGTCGCGCCCGAGCGTGTGGTTCAGTCCTGGCCGGTTTGCCCGCGGAAGTTCGGCCTTGTTCTCGGCATCCAGATACAACCACTGACCCGCGTACTGCTCCACCGCGACCGGCCAGCCGAAGAAGTCGGCAAGTATCTGTTCGAGTCCGGTGGCCGTGCGAGGTTGACGCGATAATAACCCGGCGTAGAAGACCGGCACATCGCTGGGGAGCGTGAGCCGTTCGCGGAGTCCGCCCGTACCGAAGCCCGCGATCGCGAACGCGGCCCGCGTGGCAGCATCTTCGCGTGTGTCCCCCTCAGCCCGTTGCCGATCCACCACCGCCGCCCAGCGATTCTTCTCCCATGACCGCGTGAAGAGCGACAACAGCCGATGATGGAACAGATCGAGCCAGTCGCGGAGGGTGTAGTCTTTCAGTCGCTGACGAGCAATGAGAAGCGCTGTGTAGTGTTGTGGCAGGATGCCATCCGGCCCGGTTAGCCCGCCAAAGGTGACGACCAGTTCCGGGGGCGTTTCGGCGCTTTGTGGCGTAGCCTTCGACACGGGCCCCGCCGGAAACCGCAACGCTGGCAGTACGCGAAAGTGAACCGCTTCCTGCTCCGGCGCGGTATCGCCCCCGACTGCCGCTCGGCCGCCAGTCACAGCGAGCCGTTCGAGCAACCGCACGGCCTGGAAGAAGTCGAACTTCCCCGGTGCAGTGAACAGGCCAGCGAGTGGAGAGCGAGGGTGGAGGGGCATTGGAATTACTCCTCCTCCGTCACATACAGCATGGATCTCCCCGTATCTCTCCTCCGCGTTGGTGCGAACCACCAAATCGAATGCCCACGACAGTAAACAAGTAACGCCCCGCCGGTGACAAACAGGGTATAAAACTCACTTCCAAGACGCTTGGCCGCCAACTCGGATTGATCCATCAGACGGTCTCCGGCATTTGGCCAACTCAACATCACGCCAGGCGCACCAATTCGCTCGCTCGCGTTTTCATCGAGCGCGGGCGGCGTCTCGGTCACCAGCCAGGAGAGTGTTTCACCGTCCACCCAGATATGAAGAAAGAGACCATTGGAAAACTGGACCACGCAATTCGTGTCGGTCCAGCAGGCATTTTCCACACGTGACCCGAGGAGTTTCGCCGCGTCGGCCTTGGCCTTCGATTGCAGAGGATCGTTCCGCACGCCCACAATCGCTTCCCGGAAACTGGTGTAGGTTTCGCGAATCGGATAGGGGTCAACGAGGATCGTTCGCATGGTAAGTCTGTGCGGTATCAGTTTGAAAGTCTCCGCTTCGGTATGTAACTCAACCCATATCTCTCATAAATTTCCTTGTCCATCCACTCAAACTCCGCCAAACCAGCGAGCCGCTCCCCATATAGTCCGCGACCACGGAAAAGAGTTCACCAGCGGGAACCGCATTCGGTGACCAGCAGCTTACAGAGTGAGCACGCGCATCGCGCCAGACTTCCAGGGTGTACCAGGCGCCATTCAAATTGATGCAGAGGCGGTAACACTCGGGGCAAGTCGTGATGAGTTCGGTGAATTGCCCTTCACCGGTGATGACCATGAATCCTCAAACACGGCGCACCTTACAACACAATCTGATCACCAGATCTGGCCGGAAATCGCTTGTATACACCTTCCCTTCGGGCCACGGTTGCAATCGTGCGAGTGAAGGTATTCACGCTCGCATAGAGCGTGAAGAAGCGATCCAGCACGCTGGCGAACAGATACAGCCCATTGCCGGTGTAGCGGTCTTCGTCGAACTGAATCCCCACTTCCACCCCGCGACAGACCGCGCCATTCGCACGCCCCAGCACGCGTTTTCCACTGACGGAGAGAATGCCCTCAATTTGCGCCTGCGTGACGGCGGAATCAGTGAAATCGTAGAGAGCAAGAATTTCGCGTAGCGCATCGGCACCATCGACGCTGTCGGTCAGCGACAGGTGATTGAGTGTGAGATGCGAGACCAACCGCCACAATCCTTCTTCGCGCAAATGTGTGCGGATGGTGGGAGTTGGCGGCGTGAGGCAATTGATTCGCGTGACCAGACCGCTGCCATCAGAGAGTTGGAGCCGTGGTTGTCCGCCGCCAAACGGCAGCCGCGCAGGGAGATCGCGATTCATGCACGTTGCCTGGACCGAAATAGTCCAGTCGATCGGTGCGGTCGGGTTGAAACCAATGTCCACGAACGACAAATATACTTCGGTGCCGTGATCGACCGCAGTTGAGTCGCTTTTGGGCTCGGCCATGTCGGCAGCCGGTCGGCGGGTGCCGTGCCAGTATGGCCCGGCTGATTTGTTTCCCCCGTGCTTCACCGCGAAGAAGGGCACGTACTCCGCTTCGCGGCCGTCGGCGGCGGTCGCAGTGACTTTGTCGATGGAATAAATCTCGTGCGCCAGAGGCCGGCGATGGTCGGGCACCACGCGATACTCGAATTGCTGCTGCGTGAGCCGAATCGGTTCAGCCGGTTGCTCGTAGAGATTCACCATCGGCGTACAGCCGAGCTTGATCGTATCAGCGGTGATATTCGGTTCGAGATCCGCCGCTTGTCGGTTGAGAAAGACAAACATTTCCAGCACGCCATCCGCTCGCGCAAGTGCCGCGGGTGGAACGGCGACATCCACAAACAGAAACTTTTGGGGAAAGGTGAAATACTCAGTGAGGAGACGATAACCAATGAACGACCGCACTGGGTACGGCAGGAGTGCTTCGCCGCGTGCGAAGCCAACGGGTTGAATCGCTTCTGGCCCCACCGCGATCGCGCTTTTGTCGTCGGGACGTTTGGCGAACGCGACTTCAACCGTGTGATTGAGCAGGAGTTCGTAGAGACGCTGCGTGTGCTGCGGTTGGCCGCGGAGAAAGAGCCGCAGCGTTTTCATCCCCGCGAAATCGGCGAACCGCACATTCGATGAACGCGTGCCCAAACCCACGCGCAGTACGGCCAGCGCCTGATTAGATCGGGGCGTAGCTGGTGCTGTGAACGGCGCGCTGGCGAAAGAGGCGAGCCGCACATCCACCGGGTAAAGTGTCACGGGGTACGCCGTACGGAACCGGCACGGCTCACCCTGGATCGGCTCGCTTTCGAGTGCCTGACCGCGTGGAACCGTGAGTCCCGCCGTGAGTTCGTTCTGGCCGGGGTCGAGATCGAGTTGAACAATCGCGCAAGAAGGAATCGGGCTGAGGTAGTGCGGATAGAGCGTGCCGATGAGGGCTTGCGTGATTTCCGGGAACTCGTCATCGAGTTTGTGTCGTACACGCGCGGTGAGATACGCGAACCCCTGAAGCAACCGCTCGACGTGAGGGTCTTCGCTACCGTCCGGGCCGAGCCGCAGCCGCGCCGCGACCTTCGGATGCGCCTCCGCAAACCGCCCCGCATGTCGACGGATATAGGAAAGCTCACGGTTGTAGTAGGGGAGCAGATCTTCGGTCATTTGAATTTCCAGTAAGACCAACCACAGAGGCACAGAGACACAGAGAGGAAAAAGACAGAAGAGTTCAAATACATCTCTCTGCTTTGTTTTCTCTGTGTCTCTGTGCCTCTCTGGTTGGCACTCTTCTTCAGCCCCCCTGCACGGCGAACTGGTGCGTGGCGGGTTCGAGTGTCGAATCGAACACCACCGGTTCCGGCGATGGATCAGCACGCAAGAGTGCATCAATACGGAATCGGAGCGCGCGATCGGCGGCGTCAGGAGTGCTTGCCAGTTCCACGCTGACGCGAAGCAATCGCGGTTCGCCCTGACGAATGATGGTTTCGAGCATCCGGCAGAAGGCATCGCGTTGCTCGTCGGTCGCAGGGCCGGTGCCGCTAAAGTCGGGAATGCCGTAAGTGAGTAGCGAGTTTGTCAATTCCGGCAAGGTCGGTGGGATCAACACGTTCCGCCGGCGAGCGTTGAGCAAGCTTTCGATGTCACGGCGAACGGAGAGTTTCAGGTCGCGAAGCAACTGCGATCGGTTACGAGCCGGTTCGGTGCTGACCGCTGGGTCGTCATCGAGCAGCCGATCGAGGACCGACGACACCAGCGGTTGATCGGAACGGATGGGAGGCATGTGGTCACTTCTTCCCCTCAACCTTCTCAATCTCCAACACTGTCTTGGACGCATCGCCTACCAGGAACTCACGCAGCCCCAACCCGCGGTACGGTTCCGTTTCACCACCGAGCCAGGTAGTGCCGCGGCCGAGTTTCACAGCTTCATCAGAAGCCGTATGAGAGCCGTGATAGAGCGTGGGGATATAGACAACGCCATCAGGGCCATCCTTCACGATGAGATGGGCTGGCCTCCAGTAGAGATCGCGTGCCCGTTCTGGCTTATGGAACTCAAGGAGCTCAATCGATTCCAGCGGTACCCAGTAATAGTTGCCATTAGCCGTAATGACTTCCAACACTGGGGCGGTGAGATCGTCCAGATCACGCCAGTCATCAAACGTCACGCCATCACACGTGCCGGTCACTGTTGGACGGGTTTCTTCTGCCTTCGCGAGTAACTCGGCGGCTTCCTTCACTCGACCGGCGCGGAGATGGATGAGCGATTCCAGACGCAGTTTGAGCGAGTCGGACGGCTGCGTGAGGAACTCCGGCACGCGACCCTGCGTGAAGACTTCGCGCCGAGCGAGTTCCCCGCGAATGAGCTGCCGGAACAGCGTGAGTTGCACGATGTCCGGCGCATCGGGCGTGAATAGCACGTCGAGTTGCTTGTCGGCGCGTTCCAGGTCGCCGCTGAAGCAGCAGAGTTCCGCGAGGAACAGTCGCTTGCCGCGATCAGTGGGTGCGGAACGCACCTGTTCGAGCGACGCGGTGATGGCCTCGCCGAGTTTGCCGGTTTTGTAGGCTTCTGTGGGGGTCATTGTGGTCCTTTCAGGCGAACCCCGCCCGTAAAGGCGGTGGGTGCAGGGTAGTAGGCCCGTCGTAACGCTTCCGGGTCGTTTGCACCCGCCGCCTTTGCGGGCAGGGTTCGCAGTTGTCACGCTTCTGGTCGAGTATTCAACTGTGTCGTGAGTCGGATTCCGGCAGATAACTGATCCAACTGGAAGTGCGGGCGAAGGTAGACCGCGCACTGGTAGGTGCCCGGTTTGCCTGGTATTTCCCACACTTGCACTTTGCCTTCTCGCAATGGGTAACGGGCCTTGGTTTCGAGGCTGGCGTCGTCGTTACTCGCGATGTAATTGGCCAACCAGTTCGTCAGGAGGCGTTCCACATCAGCCGGGGACGTAAACGCTCCGACGCGGTCGCGCATAATGACCTTCAGATAGTGCGCGAAGCGCGACACACACAGCATGTAATGCAGCATCGCCGAGAGCTTGGCGTTGGCGTTGGCGCCATCGGTGTCAAACGTCTTCGACTTTTGCGTGCTCGGTGTCGAATAGAACGCCGCTTCTGGCACGCCGGGCATATGGCAGAGCGGGACGAAACCGAGATCGGAGAGTTCCTTCTCGCGCGTTTCGGTTAGATGCGCATCCGCCACGCTGCGTGCTGTCTCGCCGTGGCCGGTGCCGTAGCCCACTGAGGGCAAGCCCATCACACGGCCGCCATTCGAGGCATCGGGCCGAGCGCCGCGAACATCCGCCAACCACGAAGATTGCGCAAACGCCCGAACCGCCACGGCCGCGAACGCGAAACACGGATTCCCCCACAGATACCCTCGCCGCATCGGATCGGCAGTATCCTCCTGAAACGCAAAGCCGTGCCCACCGCCGGGGTCATCGCCATACGGTCGCCGGTACAACACGCGCGGCAGCAGGAGCCCCGTGAAGCGTGCATCTTCCGTATCACGGAAAGCACGCCACTTCAGATAGTCGAGTTGATCGAACGTCCGTTCCAGATCGAGCGGCACTTCCAGTTCGGTGAAGGATTCGAGTTCGAGGAAACGCGGATCGATCCCCGTAACGAACGGAGCGAATGCCGCAGCCGCAACGCCGGAAATCCCGCGGAGCGCTGCGAGATCATCGGTGGGGTGATCGGTGTAGGCCCGGTGCGTCAGTTCGTAATCGCCGATGAGTAATCCGTACGGTTCGCCGCCGGGGGTGCCGAACTCCTCGTTGTACACCTTGCGGAACAACTGACTTTGGTCGAACTCCAGTGCCCGTTCCTGATCGCGAACGAGCTCCTTCCATGTGGCGGGCAGCACGCGAATCTTTACATTCGCGCCTTCAGGCACCTGATCGACCAGATATTTCAATCCACGCCAGGACGCTTCCAATTTCTGCAACGCAGGGTGATGAAGGATCGCGTTGAGTTGGGCGTTAAGCAGTTCATCGACACGGGCCACGTCGCGATTGATCGCACGCGTGAGTCTTCCTTTTAAGTCAGAGTGCCACGCAGCCGGGATTTCGCCGAACCATTCGCGAAGCGCTTCGCCGACATCCGTTGTCGCGAGAAATCGCTCAAGCCGGCCGGACGCTTGCGGGCGAGGCTCCCCCGCAGGCACGTCACCGGTGGCCGCGAGTACTGCGTCGAGCAGCGACGGAGCCGCAACCGGCGGGGCCGTCGCCGCCTCGGCGTATTGCGTCTCGTAGTTCGCCGCGGATTGATTCATGAGGTGTCTTCAAGGCGAACCCCGCCCGCAAGGGCGGGTATTGTCAGCGACCCCCCACCCTTGCGGGCGGGGTTCGCCAAAACACGCATCAGCCACCCAGTTTGGGGATACGGGCGACCATGCGGAGCGAGGTGGTGAGTTCCTCGAATTGCAACCACGGGCGGAGGTACGCGACGGCGTTGTACGAGCCCGGCTTGCCGGGAATCTCCGCCACCGTCACCTTCGCTTCGGCCAGCGGGTACCGCGCCTTCATCTCCTGGCCGGCGTCCGGGTTCGAGTTGACGTAGTTGGCGATCCAGCGGTTCAACCACGCCTCGCAATCCTTCGCTTCCATGAACGAGCCGATCTTGTCGCGGGCCATCACCTTCAGGTAGTGAGCGATGCGCGAGCTTGCCATGATGTATGGCAGGCGTGCGGAAATCGCGGCGTTGGCAGTCGCGGCGGGCTGATCGTACTTCTTGGGCTTCTGCGCCGTCTGCGCACCGAAGAACACGGCGTAGTCGGTGTTCTTGTAGTGGCACAGCGGCAGGAAACCGAGGTCGCTGAGTTCCTTTTCGCGGCGGTCGGTGATGCCGATTTCCGTGGGGCACTTCAGGTCCGGGTCGCCATCATCGCTCTTGAAGACGTGGGCCGGCAATCCTTCGACCTTCCCGCCGCCTTCCGCACCGCGAATCGCCACGCACCAACCATACTTCGCGAAGGCATCGGTCAGCTTGGTGCCCATCACGTAGGCCGAGTTCATCCAGCAATAGCTGTCGTGCTCGAGCGCCTTGGGTGCGCCCTTGGCGTCGAACTCACCTTCCTCGTAACCGAAGGATTCCACTGGCTTGGTGGTTGCGCCATAAGGGAGGCGAGCCAGAACACGAGGCATCGTCAGCGAGACGAACCGCGAGTCGTCGGAGTCGCGGAACGACTTCCACTTCGCGTATTCGACGGAGTCGAAGATTTTCGCGAGGTCGCGCGGTTTGGAGAGGTCGGTCCAGCCCGCATCGAAGCCGAAGAGTTTCGGGTCGGCCGCCGTGACGAACGGGCAGAATGCCGCCGCCGCCACGTTGGACATCTTCGAGAGCAATTCCAGATCTTCGGGGTGGTTGGTGAACTCGTAGTCGCCAATGAGCGAACCGTAGGGTTCGCCGCCGGGCGTGCCGAATTCATTTTCGTAGAGTTTCTTGAAGATCTGTGACTGGTCGAACTCGACCGCCTTGTCCACATCCTTGAACAGTTCCTTCTTCGAGACGTTGAGCACCTTCAGCTTGAGGTTGACACTCGTCTCGGTGTTCATGACGAGGTGGTGCAGCCCGCGCCAGGAGCCTTCGAGCTTGAGGAAATCCGGGTGGTGTATCACGGCGTTGAGTTGCTTCGACACCGCCGCGTCGATAGCCGTGATCGCCTGCTTGATGGTCACGGTGATGTTCTTGGAGAACGTCACCGTGCCCTTCAGGGCTTCTTCGGCCAGCGTGCGGACGAGGTCTTCCGCTCGCGAGCGTTCGGTCTGTTTGGTCGCGGTCAGCACCTGGTCAAGAAGGCTGCCAGCTTCGACCGTGGTTGTGGTTTTCCCAGCTGCGGCTGCTTGTTCGTTCGCCATTGGTATGTCCTTGTGGTTAAGAGAAGGGGTGAACGGGTGAAGCGGCGAGAAGATAGGCGCGCCAAAGTCACAAGAGGGAATTTCACGCTTTCCCCCTTCTCCCTCGCACCCTTCTTCTCCGTCACGATCCCCGCTTAGCTGCCCGAATCCGGTTTTGCGCCAACTTGCTCAGCGAGTTTTTTCAATTCCTCGGTGTTGGACAGGACTTTCTCCAACAGTCCTTCGAGGTCTTCGGAACGGTCGATCTTTGTCAGCAAATCGCGGAGTTTGTCGCGCGTGTCGAGAAGCTTCTTGACCGGGTCGACTTGCTGGGCGACCTTCTCTGGGGAGAAGTCGTCCATGTTGCTGAACTTGAGTTGCACACCAAGTTCTGAGCCATCGTCCTTGAGAGTATTCTTCACGCGCAGGTTGAGTCCCGGCGTCATGCGAGCCATCACGTCGTTGAAGTTGTCGCGATCAATCTGGATGAACTTGCGATCCTTCATCGGCTTGAGCGGCTCAGTCGGCTGACCAGAGAAATCACCCAGCACGCCGACGACGAAGGGGAGTTCCTTCGTCACCATCGCGCCTTCCGTCTCCACGTCGTAGGTGATGTGGACCCGTGGCTTGCGAACCCGGTCCAGTTTCTTCTGCAAACTCTCGCTACCCATGTGGCACCCTCGGTTTAGGAAAACGGTGGATTTTTAGCCTTCTCTGCGAATGCCCACCTGCTTGAACAGCGCGCGGCGAGCGGATTCGTCGTCGATCAGTTCCATCATCAGTTCCGGCAGTGGCATCCTGGCCCAGCGCACAGCCTGTTCGAGAGCGTATGGTACCATCGAATGCGGCTCGGTACGGCGAAAGAATTCGCTTAATTGGAGAATGGCGTTGAGCGCATCCTCGCGGTTGCGAATGGTTGGCAACCGCTCACCGCCCGGTCCGCCATCAGCTGCGACCGCTTGTCCATTGGCCGACGGTGTTTCCGCCCCCGCAGTCGCGGTGGCAGGAGCTTGCGCCGTGACCGCGAGCTTCGCGCGCGCCACGTCGTTGATGGCGGCCAGAACGCCTTCTATCGTGCTGCGGATCGCCGAGGAAGGCGGAGCAAACCGCCCGGCTTTCTCGTCGAGCGTCGCGTTCAGTTTCGCGTATTCATCGAGGGCGGCAGTGATGTCATCGTGGAGTGTGCGGTAGAAGGGAGCCGGCGTTTCATCCACCGCCTTCTGAATCATCTCCATACTGGGCGAGCCAGCCGCGATTCGTCGCTCGCGGGCTTCGGGATCGACAATCTTCGCCACCGCGACCGCCTGCAGATACACAGCAGTCCCGAGTTTGCCGTGCGAAGCGGACTCCGTGAACGTGATGCGATTGATGGGCGCGATCAGTGTCCCTTCGGAGTCGTCGCCATTGAGGCCAGCCAGTGGGCCGAGGGTGGTCGCCAGTCCATCCTCATCCGGCAATGGGTAAATCCCATCCCAGAAGTTCTCGACAAGCCCGCGTGCGAGCTTAAAACCGTCACGCAGTCCGGCAAACCCGTGCGTACGGCACAACCCTTCGATCAGATATGCAGTGAGTTCGAGATCCTTGGTCGCTTCGCTCAGCGCTTTGGTCGCAGCAGTGACCACTGGTTTCCAGTCGGGCGGCGGTTCATCCGCTCCGCCCTCCAGACGCCGTTCCGCAGCTCGCGCTGCGTTCCGTCCATCCTTCACCTGGTAATAGAGTGAAGTCGGGCCCGCATTCACCCGTAGATCGCCACCAACCGGCTTTTCACCGGGGATTGGCGCAAGTAATCGCTCGAAATCCAGCACGTCCTGGGACGGCATCGTCGTTCTCTGCCTATTCGCGCTTGGGTTCCGGTCACCAGATTGCGCCACGATGGGCACTGACACAAGAAAAAAGCATTGTGTTCGTGAAGGTTACGGAGAGCGGGCACCGAATCTTTCACCGAAGCGAGAAGTCTCATCCGTCGCAACGCACGTTCTGCTTGGTCCGAGTTACGGCCAAAAGAAGATTGCGTGAGTCACTCTTGTTCGGTTGGTTCTGCGGGAGGAATGGGTGGCTCAGATTCTTCTCCCAGGCGGCGAATGTATTCCGGCTCCCACGATGCCTGCTCGTCCACCGGTTCGACGTGAATCGTGACCGCGACCTCCGGCAACGCCACGAGTAACGCGGTTTCCAGCTTTGTCGCCAGTTGATGACCCGCACGCACAGATAGATCGCCGTCGATCAGCAAATGGAACTCGATGAATCGCCGCGCGCCGGACATTCGCGTGCGGAGCAGGTGGAAGGTCGCTCCTTCGGGCAGGTTGGACCGAATGACTTCGCGGATGCGGTTCAGCTCTTCTTCCGGGATGGCGTGGTCCATGAGCCCATCAAAGGAGCGCCGAATCAACCCCTGGCCGATCCAGCTAATGTGCAGTCCCATCGCGATCGCAATCGCGGAGTCGAAGAACGTGTAACCCGTGAAGTACACGAGACCCACCCCAACCACAACACCGACAGAAGTCAGTACGTCGGACATCAGGTGCTGGCCGTCCGCTTCCATCACGATCGATTTGTGAACGCGGCCGTAGTGCAACAGGATGCGGGCGACAACCAGGTTGACGACCGCCGCCGCGATCGCCAAGGTCGTACCGAGTTCGAGCGATTGAAGAGTTTCAGGAAGAATGAGCCGGCGAATGCCGTAGCCCGCCGCACCGAGACCAGCGACAACGATGAGCACACCTTCCAGCCCGCTGGAAAAGAACTCGATCTTCTCGTGGCCATATGCGTGCGTGGGGTCGGCCGGACGGGAGGCGTACCACAAGGCGAAGTATGCTGTGACAGCCGCGAGCAGGTTGACGATGGATTCCAGTGCGTCTGTGAGCAACCCGACGGAACCCGTGAGCGCGTAAGCTGTCCCCTTCATGCCGATTGTGGTGATCGCCGCAGCAATCGAGAGCGCTACAGGCCAGCGGAGCCTCGCAATGGGTTCCATGCGGGCATTGTAAGAAATCAGGGCGATGGCTGAACGTAAGAACCGTTGACAAAATGGGGTCGGTTGGAAGCGAACTCGACAGCCGAAACGCGATCCGATTATGCCACACCTGCGCTACTGCTCCGCTGAATAAATTCTGACGTAAATATATATGTTATCTTATTGTGTGAGTGACTGACCGAGACCCCCTGCAAACTCTCAAATGTCGCCCGGTGTCACCTGGTGTCCGGCTTTCGAGCCTTTTTTTTTTCAAGCATGTGTCGTCCGGTTTCGCTTGGTTTCCTGTTTTCGTGCCTTTTTCCTTGTTCCTCTGGTGTTCTCTGGTGTCCGGTTTTCGCACCTTTTTCCCTTGGTTTCACCTGGTTGCCCTTTTCGGCGTTTTTCAGCCGCATTTTAGTGTACCGTCCGTACCCATCGAAAGGCGCACGGGACAGCCCGAACCGATACCGGCGTTGAGGAATCCCCTAAGAACACTATACGTATTGCCAGATATTTGTCAAGGACGCCACGACACGAAACGCCGCGGCGTCATCCCGAGGACGGGGGCGCTTCGGTTTGGTGCGTCGGCGCGGGGTCGCCCGTGGCCAATCCTAAACCGAGGCAAAGCTGCAGAGCCAGCCAGGTCAATCCCTCACGCAGCAGTTTGTTCCGCTCATCAACCGCCACGTTGCCGAAAAGATGAATTGCGCTGCCCCCTTTCAGGTGCAGTCGCACTTGAAAACTCTTTTTGACCTGATCGACTTGCACCGTGGCGATGTCGCTTCCGGACCAGCTCTCCTCGCGGCCCGATTGGTAGCAGCGATAGAGCGCCCCCGAACGCACCGCCAGCGCGACCAAAGTTCGATCCGCAATGGCCCGCACCCCCTCCGACTTGTTGAAGTATTGCGCAATCGCGATGCTACAAAAGATCGCTGCGATTATGAGACTGCACACCAGCACGAACAGTGAATCCAGCCAGAGTTTCGACCCTACCTCAGCGAGAAAGGTCGTGCGGCTGTGGAAGATCGCCCAGCAGATGGCCAGGAACCCCCCGAGCATGCCCGCTGCCCACAGGTAGGTTCGCACGTCGTTACGCCATACCGCTTCGGCAGCAACACTCGGCAGCCGGATTGTGTCGCCTTCCGCGGAGCGTTCTACCGATGCACCGGCGATCGGAGTGGGTGGAGCATCGTACGGAACCTGCAACGTCTCCCGCAGTTCCTGGGCCATTCGGTGCAGGTGCTCTTCCGGAATGGTGGGGCCGGCGAGATCCACTTTGCCGCCGGCACGCAGGCGCAGGCAGAGATAGCTGATGATGATGATTTGGTCGTTTTCCCCCGTGCTGATCCGTTCGCGCCGATGTTCGACGACGACATTCTCGATTTGCTCACGCGGCCAGACTTCTGTGCGCCCGGAAGCATAACGGCGGATCAGCCGGAGGTTTTCCACCGCAAGTTCGACCAACTGTCGATCACGGGCTTTCTGAAGGTACCACTCGTGGTAGTGAAAGCGGTGCCACGTCCAGAAGGCAGCCAGCGGTCCCAAGAGCAGGAATCCACCGCCCAGGCCGAATAGCGGCCATCGCTCGTGCAGAGTCCTTTCTTCGGGCACCAACGCGGCCAACGCGAGAAAGAAGACTCCAAGTCCCGCCAGGATCATCACCGCTGGAATAGCCATCAACAGCTCGTGCCACCGCTCGTTGGGATTTTCCCAGAGTTTGGGATAGACGAAAGCAACGCCGTCGCTGCGGATCTCCAGTCCTGGCAGTTTATGGCTCGTGCGCGGTCGCATTTTGATTGACCTGGGATCGACCTGCAACGGGAATCAGCTGGCTCGTTTCCCTTTCGAGCGGGGTTTAGCGGCTTTGTCTTGTTTTCCGCGCCCGCATCTTTCCCTTCTTGCTCAATGTATGAGACGCATCAATCATCCTTTACTGAACGATCGAGTGCATCAGCCCGATCGTTCGTGAACCACCGATGGGTATCACTTTCGCCCCGTCAGTTCGGCGAGGCGCTTTTCGGCCTGTTTGAGGCGGTCCGGGTTGGTGTCGTGGTCGAGGACCGCGCGATAAAGTTGAATGGCTTTCGAGCGTTCGTTCAGTTGTTTGTCGTAGAGCGTCGCGGCACGAAGCCGAGCGTCACTGCGATCGGTTTTCACCCACTGGAACGCACGTTCGTAGTATTTGGCTGCCCGGTCGAATTGTTTGTAAGCGCGACTCTCATAGATCTCGGCGAGTTGATAGGCCACGTCGCCGATTTTGTCCGAGTTCGGGTACTTCTCCAGGATTTCGCGGAAGAGCAACTCAGACCGGCGCATATTGAGGACGTAATCGTCGCCGAAGCCCTTGCCCTTGTACTGGATCGCGGCCCGATACAATTCATTCGCCTCCTTAACGTTCACCTTCGCTTCCAGTGTCGGTGGTGGGACATCCTTCACGTCGAGGTTGTACGAAGGCTTCCACATCATGTGGTAGGCCATCAATTCGCGCTCGGCCCACTGAAGCCGCTGTTTATCGCCGGCTTTCGCGTAGTGTTCGTAAAGCGCTTTGAGGCTGTTCTCGTATTCCTTACGGGCCGAGAGACACCGCTCAACCAGTTGCACATCCGTTGCGGCGGGAGCGGCCGGTGGAAGGTCGCCGTCGTCTTTCATCGGCGTTGTCAGCGGCTTGCTCGGTTGTTCCGCCGCAGCCCACCCAACCGCAACGACCCCACATCCGGCCAGTACCAGCAGAACACCCCGCATAGTTGCCCCCTTGTTTGGAGAGGACAGAGAACAGAGGACAGAGATCAGACATCATTCGACTGTCTTCTGATCTCTGTCCTCTGCCTTCTGTCGTCTGATTGAGTAAGGAGGCTAACTCTTGGTGTCGCCCCCCTTCGGATCGCGCGGAACAGTCCCACCCTTTGTCTCACCGGGCGCCGGACCAATTGCCGACCCGCCGAGTTTCGAGTCACTGGCTCCGCTTGGCGGCGTGGCTGCGCCGCTGTATGGCGTATGCGAGCCGCTTGTTCGCTGATCGGGCCGGCCGAAGATCATTCGCCCTGCCGGCGTTTGCAACACGCTCGTGACCACGATCGTGATTTCCTGCCCAATAAACGGACGTCCCTGTTCGATCACCACCATCGTGCCATCGTCGAGATACCCCACACCCTGACCGATCTGGTCGCCCGCCTTTACGACCCGCACCTGCATGTACTCGCCGGGCAGTGCCACCGTCTTGAGCGCGTTGGCAAGTTCGTTCAGGTTGATGACATCGACACCCTGCAACTGCGCAATCTTGTTGAGGTTGAAGTCGTTGGTAACCACCCGTGCGCTGAGCGATTTCGCAAGAATCACGAGCCGTTCATCGACCCGGATTCGCTCGCCGGTTCGCAGTTCTGGAACGTTACCGTCGTGCATTTGCAACTGAAGCTTCGGGTTGCTCTGCAGTCGCTTCAGGACGTCCAGCCCACGACGCCCGCGGTTCCGCTTCAGTTTGTCCGAGCTATCCGCGATGGCCTGGAGTTCTTGCAGGACGAATCGCGGCACAATGAGCACGTTGTCGATTAATCGAGTATCGCACACATCAGCGATGCGCCCATCGATGATTACGCTTGTGTCCAGAACCAATGGCCGTCCGCCCTTCACCTGTTTGGAAAACTCGACATAAGGGATAATGAAGCGAAACTCATCCTTGGTCTGCAAAAGCGTCGAAATCGTCACGTAACAACAAATCACAGTAATCAGCACTCGGCCAAGCTGGATCATCTTGTGCTGCGCCCCAAACCAATCCTCCAGAAGCGGCCCCAAGATGATCGAGAACAGGTAGCCCAGGAGCAGACCCAGCAACAGGCCGAAGTAGATCGCCGAGATGGTGGTGATTTGTTTCTGCTTCTCGCGAATGTCAGTGAACAGAACGAGCAAGCCGAGGGCCAGAATCCCCAGCGGCACGCAGATCATCTTTACCGAGTCGTCTGTTGTTGCTTCATTGCCGCCACGCATAAAGAAGCTGATGGAAATAACCGCCATCCCGAGGAGAAGCGAGATGTACGCGACGCGGAGAAGCCAAAGCAGCATGGGAAACCAGGGGTCAGGGATCAGGAATCAAGGCCAGAGGCAGAAGGCGGCGACCAAAAGACGGACCAGAAGACCGACCGAAACGCCGTTGCTTAGTAGAAAAGTTCAGGCGTCTGGTGTTGGAGTGCCGGCTTTAGCCGGAGAAATCGCTAACCGGCTAAAGCCGGCACTCCAACAAAACACCAGGGTTTCAACAGAGTATCGGCCTTCTGTTTTCTGATCTCTGCTTTCTGTCTCTTCTCTCTGGCCTCCAGGCCTGTATTCTACAGTTCAATCGAAGGTAAAAACAGCCGCCGATATTCCAGTTGCGCGTAACGATCGGTCATGCCGGCAAGATAATCGCCAACAACGCGCTCGAGGCAATCAAGCCGGGTGCGGGCGGCCGTGACCCAGCCGGGCGGCGGCGGGCCAACCAGCGTGTCGGCTCCGGTCCAGCGGCGCAGATGCTTTTCCGGCAGCAATGCCGGCGAGCGAACGTATTCCGCGAACAGCGCTTCCAAAATGCGTCGGCCATTCGCCGTCATCCGCAACACGCGATGGTGTTTATACACTCGCTCGTGCAGAAAGCGTTCCAGGCCGGCCTTGAGTCTCCGCACTTCCGGGGTAAACCCGACAAGTGGTTCTTTCGCTGCTCGGACGTCCGCCACCGAACGAATATTGGCGTCGGTGAGCCGGTTTGCCGTTTCTTCGAGCAGATCGGTCACCTGCCACGCAAGCAGTTCACGCACCACCGCAATTCGTAGCGGGCCATCACTCAACCCCGGCGTGTGTGCGTGAACACGTTCGGTTGCCCGTGCCCAGAATTCCACACGACGAAGTTCGTCCAACGTGATAAAGCCCAGCCCGAGGGCGTCGTCAGTATCGTGCGTGTCGTAGGCGATCGAATCGACTACGTCCGCGACCTGCGCTTCGAGGAGTGGGCTGCCCGCGTTGCGGAACTCCGTGCCTTCTGGCGTGTCCCGCCGACCGCTGTGTTGAATGAACGCTTCACGCACCTCAAACGAAAGATTTAACCCCGGAAATTGTGGATACCGCTCCTCCAACTCATCTACGCGGCGAAGACCGAAAAGGTTGTGGTTGAAGCCGCCAAACGGCTTCAGGCAGGCGTCAAGCGCATCCTCGCCGGCATGCCCGAATGGTGGATGGCCGATGTCGTGAGCGAGCGCAATCGCTTCCACGAGGTCTTCATTCAGACGCAATCGACGGGCAACGGTACGGGCCAGCTGCGTCACTTCCAGAGTATGTGTGAGTCGCGTGCGATGGTGATCGTTGATGCTCGCGACGAGCACTTGCGTTTTACCAGTCATGCGGCGAAAGGCAGTGCAGTGAACGATACGTTCGCGGTCGCGCTGGTAGCGCGAGCGAAAGGGGTGCTCGGGTTCGGCATGCCGCCGACCACGACTCGCCCGCGACGGCATCGCATAGGGCGCAAGCCACCGGTCCTCGAAGTCGAACCAGTCGTCGGTAGTGATGGGAGAAGACATGATGTCGATGTTTGAGAGTAGCCGCAGATGAACGCAGAAAGACACAGATAAAAGGAACAGATATCCGAGCAAGTTGGAGGACAGAATGGGAATGGGTGATTGTTTCTCGGTGGCACTGTTCTCTGCCCGCTGATCTGCGTCTTTCTGCGTCATCTGCGGCTAGTTTTTCCCTTCTCTCGCGAGTTCCTCCACGAGTAAATCGTACAGCGTTGCCAGCGATTGCGAGAGCACTCGCGTGTCGCTGATGGCCGTCATGAAGTTGCTGTCGCCGTTCCAGCGCGGGACGATGTGCCAGTGCAAATGACCCGGTACGCCCGCCCCCGCGGCAAGGCCGAGGTTCAGCCCAATATTGAAGCCATCCGGCTTCATCCTCTTCTCCAGAATGCCGACCATCTTCCGGAGCGTGAACTGAATATCGAGCAACTCCTCGGCCGTGAGTTCATCAAGACGGGCTTTGTGCGCTTTGGGCGTAACGAGCAGGTGTCCGTTGTTATATGGGAACAGATTCAGCACCACGAGGGAAAGGTCCGTGCGATGAACGACGAGGTTGGCACGGTCTTCCTCCGTACTGGCGCCGGCAACACAGCGGCAAAGGAAGCAATCCTTGCCGGTCGTGGGTGGCTTTTCCTTCGGCATGGTGATGTACGCCAACCGCCACGGTGCCCACAGGTGATCCATATTGTTGCTCTTGAAGTGGTTCGGCGAGTTAGCCGACAGGATCGGATCGGCTGTGGTTGCCGTGATCCAGAGTGGCATCAGTCCCGCCAGTACGACCAATTTCTCGATATCGTGTGTCCAGCAATTCTCGGAGAACTTCTTCTCAAGAAACGCGTCTGTTGCCATCACTTTCTTGATAATGCACGCTTTCAATGCGACTTCCACCGCGTAGCCGGCGAGGTAGTAAGCACCGTCCCACAGTCCGAGATCGAGGAGCGCCTTCGCTTCTTGCAACCGGACTTCGGCGAGTTGTTGGAAGTCGGCGCGAGTTACGACGGGCGTGCTCACGTGTTTCCTCGAGAAACGGGACTCCATCAATTATCGTAACTGACCTCTCGGATACCGGAATGCTCCCAAGGCGCAAATCCTCGGTTAAGGTTGTCGCGATGACAGAGGAAGCTGCCGCAAGTACAGAACCGCGCGACAACCTCAACCGAGGATTTCAACACGCCACTCCGCGACGAGAATACACACATTCACTGTCCGATTGCTGCCAGTGGCGTAACCTGTCGATAATTGTAGAGGAATGTGGTTGGGTGCGTTTCTTGACCTTCGCGCTCGGCGGTCCTAACATGACCGTCTTAACTTGTACTTGGACACAATCGCGAGAGTCGTCATGGCAGTACCCAAGAGGCGCACTTCCCGTTCCCGAAAGGGCACCCGGCGGAGCCACCATCGCATCACTCCGGTGCAGATTCAGTTCTGCCCGCGGTGCAGCGAGCCGGTGATGCCGCATCGCGTTTGTTCGCACTGCGGCTATTACCAGGGACGCGACGCCATCCCCGTGGAAGAAGACAAGCAAGGGAAGTGACCCATGCGGATCGCCCTCGATGCGATGGGCGGCGATCATGGCCCGGCCCCGAATATCGGCGGCATGCGGTTGGCCCTCGACGCCAACCCGGACCTGACGGTCGTTCTTGTCGGCGATCAAACGCAACTCGATCCACTCCTCGCGACTGCTCCACCACCCGTCGGCCGCGTGGAAGTGCTTCACGCGCCACAAACCGTCGAAATGAAGGAAAAGCCGGCTGAGGCCCTGCGCCGAAAGCCGGATGCGTCCATCTTCCGCTGCTGGCAACTCATGGCAGAAGGCAAGGTGGATGGCCTCGTTTCGGCGGGGAACACCGGAGCGGTTGTCGCAGGCGGACTGAAGACGCGGAAGTTCCTCAAGTGCGTCCACCGACCCGGTATCGCCACAGTCATGCCCACGGCAAAGGGCCGTTGTGTCATCATGGATGTCGGCGCCAATGTCTTTCCCAAACCTCACCATTTGCTCGAATACGGAGCGATGGGCAGCGTGTTCGCTCGCCACATCCTCGGCATTGAACGCCCCACACTTGGCCTGATGAACGTCGGCGAGGAAGAAGGTAAGGGACACGAGCTCGTTCAAAAGACGTACGAACTATTCCGCCAGAGCCCACTCAGCGGACGATTCATCGGCAACATCGAAGGACGGGATATTCACCGCGGTGCGGTTGATGTGGTGGTGACCGATGGTTTCACCGGCAATGTGGTACTGAAGCTCTGCGAAGGCGTCTTCGAGTTCGTGATGAACATGGTGAATCAGGAAATCATCGCGCCGTTGCCGCACGATCGTGATCTCGCCGCGCAGGCTGCTAAGGGACTGGTCGGGAAATATCACTACAGCGCCTTTGGCGGCGCTCCGTTATTGGGCGTCGAAGGCGTGTGCATCATCTGCCACGGCTCGTCAAAGGATCGGGCGATTGCCAACGCGTTGGGGGTTGCTGCTCTCGACGTACGCGTGCGGTTGAATGAAAAGATCGTCGCTGAACTGGAAGGATTGCCGGCGAATGGCGACGAGTGAAGACAGTCGGTGCCGCTTGCCGAGCGGCACGGTTGCCGAACTCCACGAAGTTGTCAATGCGCCCGCCTCGGCAAGGCGGGCTTACTGAAAATTCAAGGCACTTCATGCCACGGACAGCCTTTCTTTTCCCCGGTCAGGGCGCGCAAACAGTCGGCATGGCCGGCGCGCTGTGTCAGTCGCTCCCGGCTGCGGCTGATTTGTTTCAGCGTGCTTCGGCGATTCTCGGTTACGACCTGCTCGGTGTCTGCGTGAATGGCCCGGCAGAGCGGTTGAACACCACCGACGTGAGCCAACCTGCGATCTTCGTTGCGAGCCTTGCGGCGCTCGCACAACTCAAGGCCACCGAGCCGGACACGCTGCAATCCGTTGTCGCAACTGCGGGGTTGAGCCTGGGCGAATACACGGCTCTCGCCTTCGCTGGGGCGCTGTCGTTCGAGGAAGGCGTGAAACTGGTGCAGGCGCGTGGACGGGCCATGCAGGACGCCGCGGAAGCGACTCCTTCAGGCATGGTCAGCGTGTTGGGGCTGGAAGTGCCCGACGTGGAAGCTCTGGTGCTGGAAGTTCGTGGAACGGACACGCTTGAGATCGCAAATCTCCTGTGTCCGGGCAACACGGTGGTGTCCGGCGCAAAGGGTGCGATCGAACGGTTCGAGCAGCTGTGCGTGCAAAAAGGTGGAATCCGGACTGTCCGGCTCGCGGTGGCCGGTGCGTTCCATACACAGTTAATGAAGCCGGCCGACGAAAAGCTCGCCGCCGCACTGGCGAGCGTATCGCTGAAAGCTCCGAGCGTGCCGGTGTGGTCGAATGTCGATGCGAAACCGCATACGGACCCCGGCGAAATCCGCGAACTGCTCGTTCGGCAGGTTCTCTCGCCAGTCCGATGGGAAGATACGCTGCGTGGGCTGTTCGCCGATAATGTGGATCGCTTCTACGAAATTGGGCCCAATCGCGTGTTGGCGGGGCTCATCAAGCGGGTACAGCGAAAAGCCGATATTCGGAATATCCCTGCGTAACGGAAATAAAGTCGAAATTTGCGCGGCGAAATCCGAAAAGAAGATGGAGCGACACGACGGGCTATTTCCTGAAGCACTCGGATTGCGATTTTCGCGCTTCGGGTTTTCTTTTCGGGGTCGCGTCAGTAGAGTTTTGTTCGTAAGTTAACTCCCGGGCATGGAGGGAATTGCGATTCCTTCTCGTGGCCGACAGATGATCTCAGAAAGATGGTATTCCGCGCGGGGCCGGTTGGAGCCGGCCGGATCGCGAGTGCTGCGGTGGTCCGACCACCGCCCGGAGGATCGAACCGTGTCCGTTGAGCAACGCGTGATCGATATCGTGAGCGAACACTTCGCTTACGACAAAGAGAAGATCACCCGCAATACGACTTTTATCGAAGACATCGGAGCGGACTCGCTCGATATCGTCGAGTTCGTCATGGAGCTGGAAGAAGAGTTCGATATCCAGATCCCAGACGATCAGGCGGAGAAAATCAAGACGGTGGGTGAAGCCGTCGATTACATCGACAACGCCGTCAAGAACAAGCCGAAGTGACCGCTCCTATGATGCGCCGTCGGGTGGTGATTACCGGGCTGGGGACCGTCAACCCGCTCGCGCTGAATGTGCCGGATTACTGGCGAGGACTTCTCGCCGGACACAGCGGCATTGCGCGCCTCACGCTCTTCGACACCGCCCATTTCAAACTCCGCTGCACACAGGAAGACACTTCCTTCAAGGTCACGTTTGGCGGCGAGGTGAAGGGGTTCAATCCTGATCCCAACATCATCGAAGTTCGCGCCGCACGCCATCTCGACCGCTTCACGCAGTTCGCACTCGTCGCCGCGCACGAAGCCATACAAGACAGCGGCATCGACTTCGGCAAGGAAAACGCCTTCCGTTGCGGCTGCATCATTGGGAGCGGCATTGGCGGAATCGCTGAATTCGAGAACGGCCACGAAACGCTCATCATTCGCGGGCCTGGACGGGTGAACCCGTTCGTCATCCCCAAGATGATCGCCAACTCCGCGGCCGGGAATATCTCGATCAAGTTCGGCCTGCGTGGACCGAACACCACCGTCTCGACCGCCTGCTCCTCAGCCGCTCATGCCATCGGCGATTCACTCGCTGCCATCCGCTATGGATACGCCGATGTGATGGTCACCGGCGGAAGCGAAGCGGCGGTCACGCCGATGGGTCTGGCCGGCTTCATTGCATGCCGGGCGGTCTCCCTGCGGAACGATGACCCGGCCCACGCCAGCCGCCCCTTCGACAAGGATCGCGACGGTTTCGTGCTCAGCGAAGGCGCAGGCATTCTGGTGTTGGAGGAGTACGAACGGGCCAAAGCTCGCGGCGCCCGCATCTACGCTGAAGTATGCGGTGCGGGCAACACAGCGGATGCCCACCACATCACCGCGCCGCACGATGACGGCATCGGTGCAGCAGAAGCGATGCGGATCGCCGTTCGTGATGCAGAATGGAACCCCGACGAGGTGAACTACCTCAACGCGCATGGCACCAGTACCCCGCTGGGCGACGTGGCCGAAACCAAAGCCGTGAAGGCCGTGTTCGGTAACCACGCCAAGAAGCTGATGATTTCCAGCACCAAGAGTCTGATCGGCCATTTGCTTGGTGCCAGCGGCGGTGTGGAAGCCATCGCGTGTGCGCTCAGCATCAAGCACGGTATCCTTCACCCCACCATCAACCTGCAAAACCAGGACTTCGAAGGCGGCTGCGATCTGGATTACATTCCCAATGTCGCTCGCGAAGTCCGCGTCAAACGCGTCCTCTCCAATAGCTTCGGCTTCGGCGGTCACAACTGCTCGGTCGCGCTGGGAGCAATTTGAACTCGTGGCGAAGTCCTGCCTCGCGGGTTCCTCCTGATATCCCTCCTGTCTTCGCGCTTATACTGCCTACATGGACACCGGCGCGCCACTTTCGTTCGACGCGGTGCCCGTGCGCACCCCGCCGGGCAGTCCACTGGCGGTAGAACTGATCCCCGCCCCCGACCCGTGGGACGTGGCAAAGAAACTGGCCCACCTGCCGCACCTGCTGTTCCTCGACTCTGCCGAGAAGCACGGTGAACGCGGGCGGTATTCGTACGTCGCGGCAGTCAAGGGTTTCGCTTGTCATCACTCGCCTCGGCACGGTCGAGTGAAGAACGTGGAATGCCTGGCCAGTGAGGCTCGGTCCAGACTACGTCCACGTATCAATGCCATTCCGGGGCTGCCGCCATTTCAGGGGGGTATCGCCGGCTTATTCGGGTACGAACAAGCCCGTACATATGAAATTCTCCCGCAGACGCGCTTCGACGAATTCGAAAACTTTGAGTGGGCCATTTCGACGTATGATTGGGTCGTGTCGTTCGATCATAAACAGCATCGAGCTTGGGTTGTCTCCACTGGGCTCGGGCATTTCTGCCTTCAACCCGATCTCGCTGAGGCCAACGAGCAAATAGAGTCGGTCTTGAAGTGCTTGCGACAGCCGTCTGTTGCGCCGAGGCCACCCAGCGGGTGGCCGATGACGTCCGACCAGCCGTTGCGCATCAATCAGCTTTGTCCCCAATATCCCCTCCCTGACTTCCCCGGTGTGACGAGCAACTTCGATCGCGCCGGCTATGAATCCGCCGTGCGGCGAGCCGTGGAGTACATCCACGCTGGCGATTGCTTTCAGGTGAATCTGTCGCAACGGCTGCTCGCGCCGCTGCGAGAACACCCGCTCGAACTCTACGGCCGATTGCGGGAACTGAATCCCGCACCGTTCGCGGCCTACTTCGACCTTGGCGGCTATCAGATTCTCAGCGCCTCGCCGGAACGCTTCTTGCGGGTCTATCCGGGTGGCGAAGTCGAAACGCGGCCAATCAAAGGCACTCGGCCACGGGGACGCACTCCCGAAGAAGACGCGGTGATGATACGCGACCTCGCGAACAGCCCAAAAGACCGCGCCGAGAACGTGATGATTGTCGATCTGCTCCGCAACGACATCGGGAAGGTGTGCGAATACGGCTCCGTTCGCGTTCCCAAAGTATGCGAAGTGGAAACGTTCCGCTTCGTACATCATTTGGTGTCGGAAGTGCGTGGAAAACTCCGGCCGGGCTTGGGTCCGCTCGATTTGCTCGCGGCCGCATTCCCCGGCGGCAGTGTGACCGGCGCGCCGAAGGTGCGGGCGATGGAGATTATTGCCGAACTCGAGCCGACCGCGCGCGGTCCGTATTGCGGCTGTCTGGGATGGATCGGTTTTGATGGCGCGATGGACACAAATATCCTGATTCGGACCTTCACGGCCGGCTGCGGGTGGGTGCAGTTCCCGGTCGGCGGCGGCATCGTGGCCGACAGCGACCCCGCACGCGAATACGAAGAAACGCTGCACAAGGCAGCAGGATTGCTGCGAGCGCTGGAGTGAGGCGAACCCCGCCCGCAAGGGCGGTGGGTGTACATGGCCCGTCGCTGACGCTTCCGGCTCGTCACCTGCCGCCCTTGCGGGCAGCCGTGGAGGGCCCGTCGCTGACGCTTCCGGCTCGTCAGCAGAGGGCCCGTCGCTGACGCTTCCGGCTCGTCACCTGCCGCCCTTGCGGGCAGCCGTGGAGGGTCCGTCGCTGACGCTTCCGGCTCGTCACCCTCCGCCTTTGCGGGCGGGGTTCGCCCGGAGTGTTATGATTCTTGAAGCTCTGGTAACGACACTCGACCCCGACGACAGACCACATCTGGCGCCGATGGGTCCGCGTGTGTCGCTGGATTGGACGCGATTCACCCTGCGGCCGTTCCCGACTTCGCATACTTATCAGAACTTGCTTCGTCACGGAGAAGGAGTGCTACACATTACCGACGATACGCTGCTACTGGCCCGTGCGGCAATCGGAGCAGTGGAAGAAATGCCTCCGCTGCGTCCCGCCGAACGGGTGCGCGGATTCGTCCTCGCGGATTGCTGCCGGTTCTTTGAGTTCGTGGTGAAGTCAATCGATACCAGCAGCGAGCGGGTGAATATCGAAGCGGAAGTCGTGCATACCGGCCGCGTGCGCGATTTCTTCGGCTTCAACCGGGCGAAACACGCCGTTGTAGAAGCGGCGATTCTCGCCACGCGATTACACATCCTTCCGTTGGCTGAAGTCGCTGCCGAGTTCGCGAAGCTTCGCGTCATTGTCGGCAAGACCGGTGGGCCGGACGAACACGCCGCGATGGACTTGCTAGAACGTCGCCTTCGTGAAGCGGAGGCGAGCCGATGATTCGCGTCGTTGCACCAAGCCGACTGCACTTTGGGTTGTTTCGCGTACCCCTCGAAGGAGAACCGGAAACCGGAGTACGCAGTTTTGGCGGCGTGGGGTTAATGGTCAATCAACCGGGAGTTGTTGTCGATCTTCGTCCGGCGGAGTCATGGCAATTCGAGGGGATGCTCGCGAGTCGCGCGCAGGTGTTCGCCTCGCGGTTCATGCTCTCGCTTCCCGAAGAACACCGCGGCGGCTTTCAGTTGCTCGTCGAGCGTTGTCCGGCGGAGCACACGGGTCTGGGAGTGGGGACGCAACTCGGCTTGGCGGTTGCGAAGGCTCTTGCGGTCGCCTGCGGCGAAGGGAAACTCCCTTCCCCCGAACTGGCAGGGCGAGTTGGCCGCGGAGAGCGTTCCGCGATTGGCGTGCACGGCTTCGACCGCGGCGGATTACTCGTGGACACGGGGAAGTTGCCGGGCGAGACACTTTCGCCACTGCTAGCGCACGTCTCGCTTCCCGATGAATGGCGCGTGGTGTTGTTCACTCCAGGCGGAGCGAGCCGGTGGCACGGCGACCGGGAACGGCGTGCATTTGTCACCGCTACTGCCGGAGAGCCGGATCTACTTCGGAAACTGGCGGTGGAAGCAATTCTCCCTGCTGCACGGAGCGGGGACATTGACGCGTTCGGCGAAGCCGTTCAAGAGTTCAACCGGAAGGCGGGTGAGCCATTCGCGGCCGCTCAAGGCGGTGTGTACGCTTCACGCGAAATCGCCGAGCTGGTCGCTGATGTGCGAGCCTGTGGTATTCGTGGAGTCGGGCAAAGTTCATGGGGACCGACGGTGTTTGCGGTTGTGGGCGAGAGCGATACCGCCTTGTCGCTGGTGTTGCGCTTTCGCAGTCGTGTACCGACGTTCGTTGCCCGAATCTCCGCCGGCCACACCGTGGAGGAGGGGTAAGAGAGGCGCACCAAGCAGGACGAACCACAGAGACATAGAGAGAGACAAAACACAGACTTGGACAGGATAACAGGATGAAACGGATCAGAATCCATCGTGTTGATCCTGTTGTCCCGTCAAAAACTCTTCACTTTTGCTTTTCTCTGTGTTCTTTGTGCCTCTATGGTTAATCCCCTCCATCTTACCGCTGGCGGTATCCGGCGGGTTGCACGCGCGACTTCGGAGGTGACAAACGCGCCGAAGTGGGTGTTGGCGTGCCGGAGCCGGTGGTCGGCGCCGTCTGGACGAGCGGTTCGATCAGTAGGTTATCGAAATACGTGACGCCGACGCCAGTGAGCGCAACAGTCAGCGAGATTTGGCCACTGGCCGGGACGCGGCGATACAGGTGGAACTGCTTCCAGCGTCCCTCTGTCTCCAGCAACCGCACGCCGAGCGGTTCGCCGCCCACGTCGTCATAGAAGAGCACCCCGTCTGCGGCGAGTCTGATCGGACCGGGAATCTTCACCCACCCGCTCACGCGAACGAGCGTACCGGGTGGTAAGCGTACCGTTGGGCTTTCGACTGCAAGGAACGTCCGTTCAAGGGGGTAGGTGCTCTTTTCGATCGGCTTGCCATCCTTGCCGACTTCGATGCGTTGCCGCACTTCGAGTTTCAGTACTCCACGGCCGAGTTCTGGCGCCGGTGGAATGTAACTGTCGCTGGGCAGAGAAATCGGCCGGCTCGGTGCGAACATCTTCTGTACTTTATCCTGCTTCTTCGGCGGGATTTTATCTTCGAGCTTGTCCGAGGAGACAATACCGGCGGCCACATCGACGAGATCGAGAGTGCCGAACCGCGCGCTCCAGCCGGGCAACTGATCCACCACGATTCCCGTTTTCGGAATCACACCGGCTGGCTCAAACGTCCCGCCCGGCAGGATTGACTCGGTGGGCTGGCTCATCTGCACTTCACGACACAGTTCCCAGTGTTTCGGCAGACTGTAATAGCTGACGGCGTATGGGCTGGCAGTGGGAATGTCGAGTGTCGCGGTGGCCTGATTCCAGTGGTCACGCATGATTACGCGTAGCGGACGCAGCGCGCGGTGCGCATCGGCGAATGCCTTGTCGTAGAGTTCGGCGGCGAAGTTCCGGCGTGCGTCCTCGTGGAATTTCACCGCTTGTTCGAACAGCTTGTCGGCCCCACGCACCGACACGCCCAACTGAGTGAGCTTGGCGTGGATCGCGAAGGTTTTTTCGTACTCTTCGGCGGCCAGATCGAGCGCCCACCGTGCCGCGATCTTGCCATACTTGCGCGCGTAATCCTGCCACCACACGACCAGGCCGGTTTGGGTCTGATCGTTCGTGAATACGATCGGCGTGACGAGATCAAATTCTGGAATGGTTAGTTCCGTGCCGCCGGGCACTTTCTTTGTGAAGTTGCGGAGACACTCAATACCGGCCGGGGTGATGCGCCACGGATCGGCTCCCTCCTCGACCAGTGGCACAGTGAGAGTCAACGACCCGACGGCCCCCTGATCGGGGACGTACTGACCACCCGGTCCGAACCAGATGGGCAGCAGGATCGACCCGCGGCTGGTACGCAATAGAGCCGCCTTCACATTTGCGTCACTGGTCTTGATCCACTGCGGCCGCGTCTGCGTGGCAGCGAGTAGCGGGGAGAGCATCTCCAGCTCGGAGTTAAGAATCGCCATCCCCTGAAGTCGGTCGCGACCGAAGTGGCTGTCCGCGAGAAAACGATCCGACCAGAAACCCAGTCCACGGCAGCCGCACGCGAGGCTGATGTACGCCAGCAGCCGAACCTGTTCCGGTTGCGGACCAATCGGGTCGGTGAACCGGTTTGTGGACTGTTGTTCGAGCACACTCGTGAGGTACCACTCCGGCAAGTGGTTCTGTATCCACGTCCAGAACACTCTATTCTTGGAGGTGAGTGCGTTTCGCTGTTCAAGCCAGTCGCGATAACGATCGAGTTCCAGACTGGTGAACAGCGGCCATCGGTGCGCGCCGATGACTTCCAGCGACGTGGAGTACGCCTGGAAGCTGTCCCACACATCGGCACCGACCGGGCGTTTTGGGTCAAGCTTGCGAATCGCATCTTTAGTCTGATCCACGGCTGGGAGCGTTGCACTGGTGCGTCCACCACCCAGATCCCAGAACAGCACATCTGTGCCCGAGAACTTGCGGTAGTAAGCCGCCAGCGCATCGACCTGAGCACTGTCGGTCGTCTTGGTCGAGGTCGGGTAGGTCGCACCGTTGGTCAGAGCCAGCGGTGCGGAAGGGACGATCAGCCATCCCTCGCGGTTGGCTTCATCCAAGATTTCCTGCGGGACATCGGCCGGCACCCAGAGCGCATCGAACCCCGTTTGACGGAGAACGTACAGCGGCGTGCCGGTGTAGCGGATCGCGCGGAAGAAGAATGGCTTACCATCCACCTGAAGTTGGCCGGGACGATACTCGGACAGCCGCCCGCGTGGACCGTGGGTGTCGCCCGGCCGCGATTGTTTCACCGGTATGGCGGGCGTGCCTGGCTTGTCTTCGGGCACGCGGACCGGCCCAATGTCCAGATCGTCGATCCAGATATCCGCGGTGCCCGGCCCGGTGTAGACATTCAACACGAGCCGATCAACGTACGCGCCGGAAGTGTTCACCGCCCGACCGATCTTGGTTTGGAGTACGGGCAGATGCTTACCCACCAGCGCCGGCACGTCGGTGAGCGTGAGCTTCTGCCACTGGCGTGTCTTCTGGTAGGTGTCGCCAATAATGGGCATTGTCAGCGGTGATTCTGGCCGGGCGGGGTCTGGTTCCTTCGGAAACACCACACGCGCGCGCAGTTGCACTCCAGGCTTGGTTGCCTTCACCCACACACCCGCGGAGAGTGCCTCGCTGACCGGGGCCGGTGGAGTGTCGTAGTGGTAGTAGATGTATGCGGAATCACCGGGGGCGATGTCGGCGGTAAGCTTGAGGTGTTCGCTGGTCGGCTGACTTTTGAACGACTGGTCGGAGATGTTGTGTTCCTTCTCCTCGACCTTCACATTCGCATGTCCGCGAACCAACACGGTGTTCTTACCGCCGAAGCCGAAGCGGTGGATCTGATCCCCGCGTGCCGGCATCAGTGCGAACACGGCACCCAGAAAAACCATCACGGCGAACACGAGCGATTGAACGCGCGTTGGCTTCGACATTGTGGTTCGAGGCTCCTTTTCCCGGAATACGGCAAATGGGCTATAGCCGCGTCGTTGCGCGAGGGGAAGACCAACCGGCGCGAAGATAAGCGAGCTGTTGTGGACTGCGTATTCTGGGTATGCGGAATCGATGTCCCCAACAAAGAAAGCTGCCTCTTATTTTGCCTCCTCGTCCCACACCCCGATTGTGTTGGCAAGCCGAGCCAAGAGTTGAACTCGTGAATGGACTCCGAATACTCGGAAAATTGCCCGGGTATGATTGTGAACGGTGTGTTGGCTCAGATGGAGTTCCTTGGCAATGGTTTTGTCCGGGAGACCTTCTCGAAGTAACTGAAACACGCGGCGCTGCGCCTCGGAAAGTTGTTTCTCACATTCGCTTGGCCGCTTTTTGGCTCTGCCAGGAGGAAAGGCCGGATCGTCCGTTTCTCCCTCCAAACTCGCTTCTCGCAGAGTCACCACAAAGGCGACCTCCGCGAAACGAACGATCTGATTGGGATTGACGAGGCTGGTTTCAATCCGCGAATCGCCAACGAAAGTGCCGTTCCGGCTTCCCAAATCCGCGATCTCCAGCCCTCTGTTCACAAGACGCAGTTCGGCATGTCGGCGCGAGATGCTCACATCATCAACGACAAGATCGCACTCGGATGATCGGCCGAGCAGCATTATCGCGCGCGTGACGCAAAGCCGCATGGAAGGGGCTTGAGGACAGCGGAGAACGAAAAGATTTCCGGGTATCAGTGAGGCGGGTGTCATTGGTGCAACCCGTTCAAACGAACAATGACGAGTTGTATTAAAAAGCGAGAATAGCCAGTTTAGGTCATTCCATCAAGTGTCAACTCCGTGAAGAATACTCGACACAAAGGTTTACCGGGAGTGTGTTCTGTTGACCCCTCTCCCCGCGTTGTGGATCAGCACCCGGAGCGACACAACCGATCATCAACAACCTCACGAGAGATTCCCGTGGATGACTCTCCCATTTGTCCGGATTGGTGGCCCGCAATGTTATGGAAGCTCCACTTCCCACCCAAGCGGCCAGGGCCAGGGCCCGGACCGATCAATTTTCCGCCCGCCATTGATGCCATCATGGCAGCCCTGACAACGCACACCTTGTCATACATGTTTCTCGACAAGTCTCTCGGCCAGCAAGTGCGCGATCTCATGGAGCGGAATATCGCCGAAACCGCACGGAACCTGAGCAAACTCCACGCAAAGACCGCGGAGGTCCGGGCGACTCGACCTCCTTCGGCCACGCTCGCGGCCGTTGGGTTCGAGGCCAAGATCAAACCGTACTTTACCGCGTGCTACCGAGAGCACATGCAGTTCATGTTTGACCTTTGGTCAATCGATGATGTGAAGGCCAACTGGGATGCCATCAACGATTCCGTGAAGAGTAAACGCATGCCGCGCGCTGGTTGTCCAGAAGGGGTGTGGAACGATGACCAGCGAAACCAGTTCCTGGCCGATTTTCAGGCGTGGAAAGATGGTGGATTTCAACCGTGATGATGGTGAGCGAATCCTCGACGGATTCAAGATGTAAAGGTGGAAGAAATCGCGTCTTCTAGGCTTCTGGACAAACGAACAACACTGACCATCGAGAGAAGAGTTCCCGTCGCGGCCAAGCGTCTGGGGGCGGTGCTGGCTGTTTCTCTGTTCCTCTGATTTTCCCCCAATGGAGGCGAACATGTTGAAACCCGCAAGCAAGTGGTCCGGTCTGCTGTTACTCCTTCTTCCGATCATCCCCTCTGTGCCGCACGCCAACGGCGGACACTCCCGCGACGATAATCCCAAAGCGGAGACAAACTGGTGGAGCATCTCCGACAAGGATTTTGTCAAGCAATACGGCAAACTCGCCACCGGCACGCAAGAGGAACAGTCGCGGTTCGCCTGGATGGCATTTGCGCGAGCCAATCAACAAGTTCCTTTCGGGAAAAACCAGCAGAAGTTCTCGCAATGGGAACTTTGGCCGAGCGATCCCGATACCTTCACGCCAGACACGCCGCGCTTTGATGCAACCAAAAAGGTTCGGACGCGTCCGCACTTGCAGCCAGTGCAACAAATCCGGTTGTTTTCGCCGCATGCAAAAGTTGTGGAGACGACCCCATTTCCGCAGGCCGGTCAAGAAGTGACGCGCAACTTACTGTCATACAATTATATTATGGATACTCACTTGAATACGCAGCACGGCATCGCAACCTATCTCGGCAAACAAGGCAGCAAAATTGAGTTTCCACTGGGTGTTGTCGAGACCAAAGCCTTTTGGGTCCGTAGTGCGATTACCGGTGCCTATCAGGTTGGCGGATTCTCTCTGACGGCGCTGCATTTGATGGTGAAAGTCAAGCCGACACCAAGCAATCCGTTCACGGACGACAGCCCGAGTTGGTTTTGGACGACATTTGAACTGAAATCGAACAAGGGCCTCGCCGATGCCCAAAAGTTCATTACTTACCACGATGCGCTGCCTTCGGGCGAGTCCGCCAAGCTCTTGAAGGAAGCAGGGCTTGAGAACACGCCGTTCACCAATTACGTCTCGAACGGCCAGCAAATCCAATTCTCCGACGCAAAGAACAAGACCATTATCCTCGGCAACACGCAATTGGAATGGCCCTTCGCCACTCCGCCGAACCAGAACCCCGCGACCTGGACGAAGTGGTCTTCTTCCTGCCATTCCTGTCACGCGCAGGCCTCTGGTGAAATCAGCGGCAATGGCATGAACGTATTTAATTTCACGGCACCAGTTGGCCCGCTCACGGGCAATGCCTTACCTCCTGCCGGCTATCGATCGTACGATTTCGTTTGGGCTTTGGCACTGGCTCAGTAGTAAGTGGGTGTCCTTCAATATCGAGAACGTTTCGCCCACCGCACCATGAACCTTTCATGTAAGCGGTGGGCAATTCCCCTCCTGACCACTACTCTTCCCGCGACGGGATTCGTCCGTCACATTTCACGTCTTGAAGGAGTTGCCCCAATGTTTCGATTGTTCCTGGGCGGGTTCGTCCTCGCGCTGCTGGTTCTCTCCACAGGCCCCGCTCCGGCCGAAGACAAGGACAAGGAGAAGTTCACAACCTGGACGCGCGAAATCAACGGCGTCGATCTGAAGTTCGAGATGGGTAAAACCACCGCGAAGTACCACGTCTTCGTTGGCGACAACGGCTGCATCATCACCTCGAAGATCAAGATCGAAAAGAACATGGTGATGAGCGAGGTCACCGACGTGGAGGTGAAGGGGAACTTCCCCGGCGCGCCCAAAAAGGGCGACAAGGTGAACTTCAAGTGGGTCGTGAAGGACGATGTCGCCACGCTCTCCGACCTGACCGGTGACAATGTCGATGACGCGAAGGCCGTAGTCGAAGGCGAGTACAAAAAGAAGAAGTAAGCGATCGCTCCGAGCCGCGGGTTCATCCCGCGGCTCTCTGTTCAGTTACCGAGTTCACCTTAATCGTTCATTTCAGTGAATTGCCACCACGGCCCAAACAGGTGATGGAAGTAGTACCGGGAAAGTGTGTCGCCGCGCATCTCTGGCGACCTCATTTATTGAACAGAAACTCGCGGCTGTTCACGAGTACCCATAGCAAGTCCTGCAGTCCCTCACGCACAGTTGGAGCCGAGTTTACCCACCCCTCCGCTTTCTTCTGTTCGTCGGCCGTGGGGCGCCGGCCCCACGTCGCCAGATAGAGTTCCTCCACCGCCTTCGGCACCGGCATCTTGTCGGTCAACATCTTCTCCACGCGGCCGGTTTTGTCGGCGATCTTCTTGTTGAGGAAGTCGCCGTTGAGAAGGTGCATTGCTTGCGCGATATTCGGCTTGGTCGTCCGTTCACACTCGCAGAGCACCTGCCGCGGTGGGCGGCCGAAAGTGTCCATCAAGTACGATTTCACTTCGCTATCAGGCAACTGAATGGCGCGTGTACCCAGCGGCAAACCCGTGTACTTTTCGCGCGTGCCAGTGACGAAATCGACCGCGTCTGCCAGTTGCTCGGCGGTCAGCCGCCGCACGGTGTAACGCGTGAAGTGGATGTTCGCCGAGTCCACCTTGTTGCCCGGCGCACTCACGCTCGACAGCTGATAGGCGCGGCTCGTGAAGATCGTGCGGAGCAAGTGCTTCAGGTTGAACTTGCTCTTCACCAGTTCATCGGCCAGCGCGTCGAGCAGTTCCGGGTTGCTTGCCGGGTTGGTCGCTCGCATATCGTCGACAGGTTCGACCAAACCGCGGCCCATCGTGTAACTCCAGAAGCGATTCGCGATGTTGCGGGCGAACATCTTGTTCGCCGGAGCGGTCAACCAGTCGGCGAGTTTCTTGCGCCGGTCGAACTCGTCTTCCCAGCTCACTTTTGTGTCGCCATCGAGCGGCATCGGCTTCACAACCACACCCTTGCGAGGATGGCGGGCATCACCGGCATTGCGAATGAAAATGACCGTTTCGCGGCCGAAAATGCCGAACTCTTGGCTGTTCTTCGTGCCGATTCGCGTGAAGAACGCCGCCATACCGTAATAGTCGTCCTGGCTCCACTTCTCGAATGGGTGATGGTGACACTTCGCGCACTGAATCCGTACACCGAGGAACAGTTGGGTAGTGGTTTCGGACCAGTCTTCGAAGTTGCGGCCAATCTGGAAGAAGTTGGCCGGGCCATCAATGAACGTACTGCCTTCCGCCGTGACGATGTCGCGTACAAACTGATCGACTGGCGCGTTATCGCGCACCTGGCCACGAACCCAGTTGTGGAAGCTCCACATACCCTTGTCTTGCAGAGCTGTGCGGTTGATACGCAGCAGGTCGCCCCACTTGAGCGCCCACCAGTCGATGAACTCGGGTCGCTCCAGGATCTTGTCGATGACCTTTTCACGCTTCTTGGGGTCTTTGTCGTCGAGGAACGCCCGCACTTCGCCTGGCGTGGGGAGCGTCCCGAGTGCATCGAGATAGAGCCGACGGAGGAATTCATCATCGGAACACAGCGAGGACGGCGTGAGGCCGAGGTCTTTCCACTTCGCAATCAGTTTCGCGTCGATGAAGTTGTGTGCGGGTAAATCCGGGAACTTCTCTAATTTGGCAAATGGCAGCGTGATCTGCGCCACTTCCGCTTGCCCGCCGAAGCGGATCATGATGTGCGTTTCGCCGGCCTCCTTCGCTGTGACCAAGCCTGCTGGCGTGACGTTCGCCACGGCGTCGTTAAGGGCATCGAACTGCACGGTGCTGGTCACGTCTTCGCGGCGACCGTCTGACCAGATTGCTGTCACGGAAAGTTGCTGCTGTTCGCCAGGAACCATGATCCGGTGCGGAGGGAAAACTTCCAGCTTCGTCACTTCGGGGTCACCTACGATCTTGCTGGCGGGGTTCGCCAAGACTGGTGGAGGCGCGCCATCTTCGAGCCACTGGCGAATGCGAATGTAGTCGCGGCCATTGAGTTTGAGGCGTTCGCCGCCGCCGTGTTCCATCACCAGGGCGGGCTTGGCCAGCAGAATGCTCCGTTCCGGATCGCCCAGGACAATCCGCCGGCCTTCGTTACTCTGCACAATCTGGAGGTAATCGAAGCTGGGATCGAAGCCGAACAACGATAGTTTGAAGCCGCCGCGGCCATGCTGTGACCCGTGGCACCCACCCGAGTTGCAACCCGCCTTGGTGAGAATCGGTTCCACCTCACGAGCGAAACTCACCGGCATATCGTTGGTGGTTTTTTCCACGACGACCGGCACAGTCGCCTTCGCGCCAGTAGCCTCAATGGTCAGCGTGCTGCTACCATCAGCAAGGGGCCGCACCAGGTTTTTCTCGGCGGCAGCGAGCTTTGTGTTCGCACTCGTCACCGTCGCGACGCGCGTTAAGTCCCACTTGCGACCATCCGCCCACACGCCGAGGATGATGAGACGCTGTTCGTCGCGCGGGCCAACTAGCTTCACTTGCTTCGGGTATACGATCAGTTCTTTTGGCGTCCCGACCGGCGGTTGGGGGTCTGTAGCCCGGGCTGTCGAAGCTGCAAAGCCGAGAACGCAAGCAACGAATAAGAAGCGAGATGGCATGGCGAGAACCCGTGAGCGGGTAAATGTGGCGGGAAATCCGGCGGGTATTCACAATAGTAACAGATATCTGAAACGAAGTCACGAATAAGACGTCAGTCAAGCAGCCTTTACTCGAGCGAGTACGGCCATGAGTATTTTCCTTGTTTCGTTGCTTGTGCTTCTGACCCCAGACGAGCTACCCAAGCCGAAGTTACCGGTGGGTAAGGACACCACTTATGTCAATGGTCCTATTGATAAGAACGGTTACATCGACTTTGAAGCCGCGCTCAATGACCGCCTCAGCAGAGGGGTGACACCCGACAACAACGCGAACGTCCTGCTCTGGAAAGCGCTCGGCCCGCGGCCCGAGGGCGGAGACGCCATGCCGCCCGAGTTTTTCAAGCGGCTTGGCATTGATGAACCGCCAGCGACCGGTGACTATTTCATCGATCTTACTCGCTTCATGAAGGATCACCCGCCACGCGAGCCAGAGAAAGCCAACGAAGTTGACAATCATCTGATCTGGGCCGGTCAACGCCCTTGGACCGCTAAAGATTACCCGGAGATCGTCGCGTGGCTGAAGGCGAACGAGAAGCCGTTAGCAGTTGTGGTGGAAGCGGCCAAACGCCCGCGCTACTTCAACCCGCTGGTGTCCCGACGCGGCAATGGTGAGCCAAGTTCACTCATATCGTGCCCAATTTCCGGAGTGCAGAAGTGTCGCTATCTTGCGGCCGCTCTCACGGCGCGGGCGATGCTGCGACTCGGTGAGGGGAAGTACGACGCGGCATGGGAAGACCTGATGGCGTGCCATCGGCTCAGCCGTCATCTTACACACGGGGCAACGCTCATTGAATCACTCGTTGGCCTGTCGATTCGCCTCCTCGTTCAGAATCCCACCCTGGCGTACCTTGAGAAGACTCCGCTGACATCCAAGCAGATCCTCACGAAATTGAAGGAACTGCAAGGCCTCCCGCCACTGGCGAATATGGTCGACAAAATCGACCTCGGTGAGCGGCTCGTCACCCTCGATTCGCTCCAGGCCATTCGGAGTGGACGGAGCGATGGACCGAACAAGATACCGAACGAGGAGGATCTCGCAGCGCTCGACAAGATCGACTGGGGAGCAGCGTTGCGAGTGTGCAACACGTGGTACGACCAGATGGCTGCTGCGCTCCGGATGAAGGATCGGCCCGCACGCGAAAAGGCATTCGATCAGTTGGAGCGGGATCTCGAAAAATTACTGCTGGCGAGAAAAGAGCTGGGGGATCTCGACAAACTCCTTGAGAGTGGGGACCCAAGCAAAGCGGTGGGTGAGCGCATCGGCATGGTGCTGATGGGCCTGCTCGCGCCAGCGATTCGCAAGGTGCAAGGCTCGTTCGAGCGGGCGGAACAGGTTGATCGGAATCTGCATGTTGCGTTCGCGCTGGCGGCGTACCGCAAGGACACCGGTCGCTATCCCGCGAAACTTGCGGATCTCGCTCCCAAGTATCTCACCGCGGTGCCCAACGATCTCTTCAGCGGAAAGCCGCTCATCTACACATCAGGTGAGAAGGGCTATTTCTTTTACAGCGTCGGCATCAACGGGAAGGACGATGGTGGTCGCTGGTACGACGATGATCCACCCGGCGACGATCCTGGCGTGAAGATGCCTCTCCCTGCGCTCAAAACGAACAAGTAAAGTTGTCGACCGTCCTGTACCTTAATTCGGTGTCTTCATGAACGTGATCGCGATTCCGCTGCTTCTCTTCGTCGCTGGAGCCGATGACAAACCGCCGACGCCGAAACTGCCGCTGGGCAAAGACACGACCTACTTCATCGGGCCATTCGATAAGTATGGCTACATCGACTATGAAGCCGCACTCAACGCCGAACTCAGTAAAGGCATTACGCCAGAAAAGAACGCGAACGTCCTGATCGTCCAGGCTCTGGGGCCGGCGCCGGAAGGCGGCGATGGGATGCTGCCGGTGTACTACAAGTGGCTGGAAATGCCCATGCCGCCGAAGGAGGGGGAATACTTCGTCGGCCAGGATAAATTCCTGAACGCCCATCTCGGCCTGACAATGGCACAACGGGAGACGTTCTACAAAGTACAAGGCCGGGCCACACAACGGCCGTGGGAGGCCAAGGACTGCCCGCCGCTGGCCGAGTGGCTGAAGCTCAACGAGAAGCCGATGGCGATTGTTCTCGAAGCGGTGAAGCGTCCGCAATACTTCAATCCGCTCTTTTCGCGACGGCAGGAAGGCGAATCCAGCAATCTCATCGGCTGTCTCTTGCCGACCGTTCAGAAGTGCCGGGATCTGGCAACGGCCTTCACCGCTCGCGCCATGCTCCGCCTCAAGGAGGGGAAGTTCGATGACGCATGGCAGGACATCATTGCGTGCCACCGCCTCGGTCGGTTGGTCAGTCGTGGAGTGACGATGATCGAAGCACTCGTCAGCATTGCGATCTGCCAGATCGCCAGCAACGCCACGCTCACGTATCTGGAGCATGCCGATCTCACTTCCAAGCAAGTGCTCGAACGGCTGAAAGATATTCAGGCACTCCCGCCAATGGCAAAGGTCGCGGACAAAATCGACACCGGCGAACGGATGATGGGTCTCGATGTAGTCCAAATGGTCCGTCGCGGAGGAGGCCAAGAGCTGGGTTTGATTTTCGAGACCCCCTCCGAGGATGAACTGAAGGCGCTGAAGATCGCGGACTGGGCCTCCGTGATGCAAACAATGAACAAGTGGTATGATCGCGTCGCCGTTGTTCTGCGGATGACAGATCGCGCTGCCCGCGAGAAGGAGCTCGACAAATTCGAGGAGGAATTCGCGTCGCTCAAGTCGGAATTCGCGGACCAGGAAAAACTTAAGAAGATATTGAAAGAGAAGGATGCGGACAAAGTCATCGGCAAAGCACTTGGTAATTCCCTTGTCCGTCTGCTCATGTCTGCGTTCCGCAGGGTGCAACAAGCTCACGATCGTATCGAGCAGGTGAGTAAGAACCTTGAGGTCGCGTTCGCGTTGGCGGCCTACCGCAAGGATAACGACCGCTACCCCGCAAAGCTCGCCGACCTCGCCCCCAAGTATCTGAAGGCGATTCCAACCGACTTATTCGCCGGCAAACCCCTGATTTACAAACCCAACGCCCAGGGCTACCTCTTCTACAGCGTCGGTGTCAATGGTAAAGATGACGGTGGCCGCTCATCTGACGACCCGCCCGGCGACGACCTGGGCGTGACAATGCCTCTGCCCGAACTGAAGAAGTGAGGCAGTCGACTCGCGTCTGCGTCCGTTGATTTTATCTTTTCGTGTGGCCGACATTCCTCGGATGTCGCCCGCAAAATTGTGAATAATTGTAGTTTGCATTGCAATTCCCTTTCCGGTGCTCTCATGAACGCGATCGCAATTCCGCTGCTTCTCTTCGTTGCCGGAGCCGATGACAAACCGCCGACGCCGAAACTGCCGCTGGGCAAGGACACGACCTACGTCATCGGACCATTCGACAAGTACGGCTACATTGACTACGAAGTCGCGCTCAACGCCGAACTCAGTAAGGACATTATCCCGGACAAGAACGCGAACGTTCTGCTGGTTCAGGCTCTGGGGCCGGCGCCGGAAGGCGGCGATGGGATGCCGCCGGCGTACTACAAGTGGCTGGAAATGCCCATCCTTCCAAAGGAGGGAGAATACTTCGTCGGCCAGGGCAAATTCTTGAACTCCCATCTCGGCCTGACGATGGCGCAACGAGAGGCGTTCTACGAAGCGCAAGGCCGGGCCACACAACGGCCGTGGGAGGCCAAGGACTGCCCGCCGCTGGCCGAGTGGCTGAAGCTCAACGAGAAGCCGATGGCGATTGTTCTCGAAGCCGTCAAGCGTCCGCAATACTTCAATCCGCTCGTTTCGCGACGGCAAGAAGGCGAGTCCAGCAATCTCATCGGCAGCCTGTTGCCGACCGTGCAGAAGTGCCGGGAACTGGCAACGGCCTTCACCACTCGCGCCATGCTCCGCCTCAAGGAAGGAAAGTTCGATGCTGCGTGGCAGGACATTCTTGCGTGTCACCGCCTCGGCCGGTTGCTCACCCGCGGAGTGACGCTGATCGAATCGCTCGTCGGCATCGCAATTTGCCAGATCGCCAGCAACGCCACGCTCACGTATCTGGAGCATGCCGATCTCACTTCCAAGCAAGTGCTCGAACGATTGAAAGATATTCAGGCACTTCCGCCAGTGGCGGCAATGGCGAACAAAATTGACATCGGGGAACGGATGATGGGTCTCGATGCGATACAGATGGTCCGTCGCGGTAATAGCGGGGAACTGGGTTTGATTTTCGAGAACCCCTCCGAGGATGAATTGAAGGCGCTGAAGATCGTCGATTGGGGCCCGGTGATGCAGACACTGAACAAGTGGTACGACCGCGCCGGTGCTGCGATGCGGATCAAAGATCGCACCGCTCGTGAAAAGGAGTTCGACAAAATCGATGAGGAACTCAGAGTATCCAAGAAAGAGTTCTCGGACTCGGAGAAGCTCAAGAAAGTCCTCGCGGAGAAAGACGCGGATAAAGTGCTCGGAAAGTCGCTTGGCAACGTTCTTGCCAGTCTGCTTATGCCCGCGTTCCGCAAGGTGCACCAGGCTCAAGATCGCATCGAGCAGGTTAATAAGAACCTTGAGATAGCGTTTGCGTTGGCGGCTTACCGCAAGGATAACGACCGCTACCCCACAAAGCTTGCCGACCTCGCCCCCAAATACCTGGCCACGGTCCCAAATGACGTCTTCTCCGGCAAGCCGCTGATCTACAAACCCAACGAGAAGGGTTACCTGTTCTACAGCGTCGGTCCGAACGGAAAAGACGACGGTGGCCGCTGGTACAACGATGATCCACCCGGTGACGATCCTGGCGTGAAAATGCCGCTGCCCGAACTGAAGAAGAAGTGATCTCGATACTTCGAGCGTTTTCTGGAACAGAGTGGCGCAATTTAACAAACCGCATCGCTGGAGATGGGAACACGGTAGGGCGTGCTCTCATCTGCTCCAGCGACGCGGCTCTTTGAAAGTTCCCACTCGCACTTTCTGTTTCGCCATCCCGACCATCTTTCCACTCCACCTCCACCTTCCCGCCAGCGGGAAGGTGAGGTTGACCCGGCACGCTCGCTTCAACAGTGTCGGCCGTGGGTCTTTCGTTTGGAACGGCGTCACGCGGCGGGGCGAGTGTATCTTTGTGGCGTGTGCGGCGTTTTCTCCACTCGCCGCGATTGTGTTGTCTATAGCCGAGAGCCATGAGATAGGCTCGGAACAGCAACTCGACCAGTTCGTAGTATTCGTCCATTTGTGCATCAAGAGCAGCGATTTCCGCTTGCTCTGCACGTTCGGCGGCGCGTTCGGCTTGGCGTTTTTCGCGTTCGAGAGCGTCTTGCTGTGCAGCCAGTCGGCCGGCTTCTCCGCCGCTGATGTGTTCGCGGACCACTTTTCCGTTGAGGCGTTTGGACCGCGTGTAGTAGCGGCCGCCTTTATCCCAGCCCATTTCTGTTACACCTCTGATTCACGGTGCGTTTGATTGTGTCTGGTTTTCAACGAGCCTCGACCGCCGGCAGCAGAAAGCTTCAACCGCTCCTTGGCCTGTAGTTTGAAGGTTGCCTTGGGTGGTTTTCAGCCCCGGCAGGGGCAAGAGATGTTAGCCCAGGGTGAAGCGCTAGCGCAACCCTGGGACAACGCACGACACGAGCATGGAGCCCCGGCAGGGGCGACAGAATCTTGAATTGGACCGCATGAATAGGTGTTTCTGTCGCCCCTGCCGGGGCTTGTGGATACGTTTGGTCGTCTTCCCAGGGTTTCGCTGGCCTTCGGCTGCGCTTCACCCTGGGCTAACATCTGTCGCCCCTGCCGGGGCTGAAAACAACTGAACACCACACCTCTTGAAACTACTGGTGCGGTCGCGGCTCGTTCAGAATGCGACAATCTCAACCGCATTGTGTATCAGAGGTGCCCCGCTCGATTCTGTTACAGCTCTTGAAGTTGCCCCGCTTCACTTTCTGTTACACTTCGAACAATTGCCCCGCTCGATTCTGTTACACCCACACAAATGCCCCGCAGGGTCAACCGAGTTCGCGAGGCGTGGACCGCAATCCATCTCAGGGTATGTGAGGGCACGGAGCGCCGCGGAACGAGCGCAAAAAAGAGTAGGCTCTTGGTTCTTCAACCGAAACGCGATGGATCGCGTCGGTTCGACTGTGCAGAGCACATGAGATGCGCAAAACTACCTGGATAATAACTAATATACGCTAGATCACTAATGCTGGCAAACTGATTCAGACAAATTTCTGACATGCGGAGACTGCGGCCTCGACCAAGCCGCATTTTGTCGGCTCCCAATTGCCAAACAACCCCGCGTGCATGAGCATTTACTCACGCACGCGGGTCGTTTCGTTCCAGCACGCTGACTATCGGTTCAGAGTAAACCCGATCGGAGCCAGTTCTTCGGTGGGCACTGGCGCCAGCGGTATCGTTCCGGGTGCCACCCCCGGCGAAAGCGGCATCGCGGCGGGCGGCGGACCCACTGGCCCGCTGGGTGAAAGCGGGATCGGCGGCATCATTTGCGGTTGCGGCATCTGCATCTGGGGGGGTAATGAGAACTGGGGCGGCAGACCAGCCCCCAACGGCTGCGGTGCCCCAGGCATCGTTCCTCCAGGTATCATGCCTCCCGGTAGCATACCGGGAGGCATTGCACCCATCGGCAACGAACCACTGAATTGCGCCGGGTTGCTCCCCATCCTGCTCACTGGCTGGTCTCGCTCACCCATTGGCACGTTCGTCAGCGTTCCGTCCCACACTGGACCGTTGGGATTGAGCGAGACGATGCTCGGCATGGCGTAGAGGGTCGGGCCGTTCTCCGGATCGTAGCGAGCGGAGATGCGCACGCGAGTGATGTCGGGCCGATAGTCGGGCCAGGGTAGGAACAGCACGTAGCTCCTGCCGAACGTTTCGTCGGTGGCCTTCAGGTTCCGCAGCATCTCCTTGTTGAATTGCCAGCGCTCGGGAGTCGCAGCCTTCTGACCGGGTGGACGTGGGGTGACGTCGATCAGATCGACCGTCAGAACGCCCTCCGCTTCAACGAACTGGAGTTTCGGTCCTCCAAAGAGAAACATCTGACCAGCCAGTCCTGAACCCATCGCCCCATTCCGGGCAGGGTCCGGCAACTGCTGAGTGTAATTCCGCCACGCCACTTCCATTTCCGTGGCCGGAAACTTCTTGTCGAGTCGCGTCAGCTTCGCCAGTTTTTGTCCCGCGCGTGCCGCTGCCGAAGGGGCGGCGGATTGCGTCACAGTCGTCGCCTGAGCGGGCTGTGTTCCGCTGGCCGGAACCACCCCTCCGGTCGATGACGTCGCCCCCGTGAGAGTCGTCCCCGCCATCACGTCTTGCGGCGGCGGGAGCACGCCTGGTTGGGTCACATCCGGTTTCTGCACCTGCACCTGGCTCTTGCTGGCATCGGGCGTCATACAGCCGCTCAGAGCCACAAGGCCGAGCGTCACGGTCAGCGTCCGAAGACGTTTTTTCCTTCGTCCCATGGGTAGCCCTCCTTGGCTGTGGTGGGTGGCTTCTGCTCGGTGGATGGCTTTTGATCGACCGGGGGAGTCTCCTTACTCGGCGCCGGCTTTCCGCCCATCATCATGTAACCGCGACTCACGGTATTCGCTCCCACTGCGGGGATGCCCGGCTGGGGTTGTTGCATCGGATAGGGCGCGGGGTAACCCGGTACGGGGTAACCGTAACCCATCACGGGATACCCCATCGGATAGACTGCGGGGTAACTCGGTGCGGGGTAACCCATTGGGTACATCATGGGATACCCAGGCTTGGGAGGTACGGGCGGCATCATGTACGTCGGCTGTGGGGTCGGTTGCACGGCGGCTGCGGGCGTGACAGCGGGTTGAACGGGTGTCGGAGTCGCAGTCGGTTGCGCCTGGGCATACGTTGGTGCGGCGAAGGTCGGTTGCGACACGCTTACTGGAATCAGGTTGCTGGGTTGATTCATCCCCACGGGCGAAGCACCCGACGGCCCAGCCGGTGGAAGAACCTGTGGTTGACCCACGCCCGGTACTATCGGCGGAATCTCGCTCGGCAGAATCGTGGGTTGCATCGTCTGCGGCGGCATGGGCGGCATGTAGGGCGTCGTCGGCAACGTTCCCGTTGGCGGTTGTATCACACCGGGCGGAATCACACTCGGTTGCATGGTCCCCGGGGGTACCGTACCGGGCAGCATGGTCCCTGGCGGAATCGTGCCCGGTGGGACTGTGCCGGGCGCAATCGCCCCTGGCGGCGTGGTACCCGGTTGGAGTACGCCCGGCTGGTAAGGTGGCGCACCGTTGATGGGAATCGGATCGAAGTTGTAAGCCGGCGAGCCGGGCGGATACACCGGGGGGTAGCCCGGCGGCAGTCCTTGGGGATTGACCGGCACCGGCCGCGCCCCCTGCCGTGCCGGGCCGATTACTTCCTCGCCGTGCTTCTGTGCTGCGAAAATATCCGGCCAGCAGTGCATCGTCGTGGCCGTTTCATCCGCGAGGACGCGGGCATGATCGAGTTCGCTGCGGATGATATGCGGCGTCATGATGACGACGATTTCACGCCGCTGGACTGTGTGCGTCCGGTAGCGGAACAGCGATCCCAGATACGGGATGTCCTTGAAGTATGGAACCCCGTTCTCCTGGCGGTTGTCCTGCTTGCTAATCAAGCCGCCGATGATGATCGTTTCGCCATCGGCGGCCAGCACGGTCGTGGTCACGGTCTGCGTGTTGAAGATCGGCGCCTGGATGCCGTTCCCCAGGCTGACACCACCCGGCTCGATACTCAACACCTGCGGCGCCACACGCATCAGCACCTTGCCGTCCGGGTTCACGCGCGGCGTAACCTGCAGGATAACGCCGATGTCGCGGTAATTGATACCCTGCTGAGCGAGGCCGGTTCCCGCGATGGTGGTACCGGTGAGGTACGGATAGCTTTGACCGACGTTCACGTAACCGGTTTGGCTGTCCGCGACCTGAATCTGCGGCCGGCTCAACACGTCAACCCGCCCCTGCGCCTTGAGCGCCCGAATCAGCAAGCTGAACGTGTTGCTGGAGGCCGAGAAGACGAAGCCACCGAAGCCTTGTGTGGCGGACGTCCGGCCGACACCGAGATTGGTGAGCCCCTGGAAGCCAACCGTCTTCCCATTAACCAGGTTGGTATTGGGCAGAGTGGCCTGCGGCGCCGGCGTATTGAAGTTGAAGCCGGGGGTCGCTGTACTACCACCGGTCAGTCCGCGTGTAAACAGCACCGGACTTTGCAGACCGATTTCCACGCCAAACTCTTCCGCATTGTTCAACTGCACTTCGGCGATCGTAACCTGGATCACCACCTGCGGCGGCTGCGAGTCGATGCGATCGATGATTCGCTTGATCTCGCCGAAGTATTCCGGCGTGGCGCTGACGAGAACCGTGTTCGACACCGGCTCAGCGATCACCACCACCTGTCGTTGGAGCAACTGATAGGCACTGTTGAAATTGGCTCCGGTGTAGGCGTTCAACGTGCTGGTGAAGAACGACTGCACGGCGTTGGCCACGTCCGCCGCGGCGGCATTGCGCAACTTGATCACTTCGTTGTAACGCGCCTGCACGTCAGACGCTTCCAACCGGGCGACCACGGCCCGGATGGTGTCCAGGTCGTTGAGCGAACCGGCCACAATAAGGCTGTTGGTACGGTCGTCCACCGAAATACGCAGATCGATGAGCGAGGCACCATCAGACGGGTTGGGCGTCAGCGTCAACAGTGGGCGAACCGATGTCTGCTGGCCCAGTGCACCGGTTGCGAGCGTGCCGCCAGCACCGCCGAGCCCGCCGGTCGCTTGTCGCCCCTGGCCGGTGAACAACTGCGCGATGAGGTTGGCTGTGAGGATCGCGTCCATCCCCTTACGCAACTGGAAGACGTTCACGTAAGACCGGGCGGCGGCGACCGTGTCCATGTTTTCGATGAGCTTTTCGATCAACTTCATCGTCGCCGTTGGAGCGGACACGACCAGCGCGTTGATCCGCGCGTTCGAGACGAAGTGGACGTCTTCCAGATAGCCAGTCTCGTAAACCTTGCCGTCTTTCGAAGAGAAGAAACGGATCGCGTTGGTCTTGGTCGCGAGCCCGCCGCCGACCCCCTGACCGATGGTTGGGATGATGGCGTTGATGGGCCGAACCTGTGTTTGGCCCAGCCCACCACCAGCAAGACCGCCGAGCCCGCCACCAGCAAGACCACCGAGGCCACCCCCAGCGAGCCCACCGAGACCGCCCAAGCCACCACCCACACCGCCCAAACCACCGAGGCCGCCCAGGCCACCGAGGCCGCCCAGGCCGACGCCGACCCCCTGGTTGAATAGTCCGGCCCCACCGGCCTGCTGTGCCACTGGTCCCGTGAGTTGCGACTGCGCGATCGGACTGATGACGTTGGAGGAGAGCGCGTTGCTGAGAATTTGTGCGAGTTCATCCGACAGAGCGTTACGGAGGTGGAACACCCGCATTTCGTTGACGGCCTTGTTCGCGGGCTGATCCATCATCTCGATCAGCTTCTCCACGTCCTTCAGGTCACCGGGGCTCCCCTGCACGAAGACGGTGTTGTTGGAGACGTCGAACGTGACCCGGAACTGCGTCTGTTGGAGCGACTGCCCTGGGTATCGCGAGTTCCAGAAGTTCTGGAGTTGCGACGCGACGAGCTGCGCCGACGCTTTTTTCAAGTGGAATGCCTTGAAGGGTGCGCTGGGTGCCTGATCGAGCAGGCGGCGCATTTCCTTCACCACATCGTCGAAGCGAGCCTCCGGCGCCGCGATGAGCACCGCGTTGAATTGCGGCAGCGCAAGGCAGTAGACGTTCTGCGTCGGACTGGCGCCGGCGATTTGAGTCAGGACGTTGTTCTGCGGCGTCCGTGCGGCCGCTGCCACGTAGTTGCCGCCTTGCCCAATCGTGACACGGGCGAAGATGGAGTTGAGCGTGGTGGCGATGTAGTTGCAATCGCCGTGATCGAGGTAGACGACTTCGACCCGAGGCTGCGTGCCCTTGGACGCGTCCGCAATCATATCGACGAGTTGCAGAACGATTTCCAGGTCTTTGAGATCCTGGGCACGAACGACGACAACATCGAGACCCTGAACCGGCACTGCGGTGATAGTCCCGCGTGGGGCAGCACCGGCGAATAACCCGGTCCCTTGCGTTCCTGGCGGCGGACCATAGCCGGGTGGGGCGGTTGGCTCCGTCATCGGCGGCCAGATGGGTTCGCCGGGGATCGGCGGACGCTCGCGTCCGCTTGGTCCGGCTGGTCCACCGGGCCCAACAGGGCCACCAATCCCTCCGGGCTGACGCGCGCCGGCCTGCACGATTTCGTTTTGTGGATTCGGCCGGTTATAGCCGAAGTCTGGGGCGTCGGTTTCCGGGTCGTAGAGCTTGAAGGTCTTGGCCGAAGGGGCGTCCTTGCCCCGGTAGTCAAAATTTGAGGGGCCCTCCGTCGTCGGCCCTAACCCGACTCTCCCCCCTCCGCGTGTTCCTCCTCCCCCTCCTCCGCGTGTCCCCATCCCGCCACCGCCGAAGTTTCCGCCACCGCCGAGACCCCGGCCGCCCATCCCTCCGCCGCCAAAGCCGCCGAGGCCGCCACCGCCGAGTCCACCACCGCCAAATCCACCGGGGCCACCGAACCCGCCAAGTCCTCCGCCGCCCAGGCCCCCAAACCCACCAAGACCGCCACCACCAAATCCACCGGGACCGCCGAACCCGCCACCGCCGAGTCCACCGGGACCTCCGAACCCACCGCGACCACCGAATCCGCCCTGACCGCCGAATCCGGTCCCCTGGTTCCGAGTATCGCGACCTTGCAGGGCGTAGATCGCCTGTTGCATCACGTTCGGGTCAACACCCTTGAGTTTCACCAATCGCACCACTTCCGTGGTGCTGACGGGGGCCTCGTCGAGTTCGTTCACCAACAACCGGATCTGTTCGTAGAGTGTCTCGGCGCACACGAGCACGAGTCGGTTCGAGCGATCATCCACCGTGATCGAGAGAGCGGGTGGGCGTTGGTCGCTCTGTGGTTGCGGCTGTTGGGTTCGCCCGAACGCGAAGAACGGCAGCCCACCCACTTGCTGACTTCCACCCGTGGTCGTCATCGCGCTCTTGTAGACTTCCTTGATCACCGATGCCATCTCGCTGGCGCTGGCGTGCTGCACCGGGATGATCCAGGTCTTCATCACGGCCGCGGAATCGGTGTGGCCGCCGTCGATGGTACTCGCGAGCAATTTCTCGATCATAAGCAGATCGAGCGGGCTGGCCTTCACGACGATGAGCGAGTTGCTGCTCTTTTCCGCGACGACGCGAATGCGGCCGGGAGCGGGGGCAGATGCTCCGGTGTCGCCACCGCCCAGGCCAAAGAGCGCGAGCGGGCTGAACCCACCGCGGCCGCGCCCACCCTGCTGTTGCTGCGGTGGCGGACCGTTGAAGATTTCGCTCAGTTCGCGGGCCGCGTCCTCGGCCGCAATGTACCTCAGCGGAATGACCCGCATGAGAGTCTCGTCCGGCTTGGTTCCTTCACTCACGATCAAGCGGAACAACTGGGCCAGCACATCCAGCGCCTTGGTATCCTCGCTCTGGATGATGAGCTTGTTGCCGGAGACGACGATGGTGATCGGCTTGTCGTCCTTCTTCTCCGGATCAACGATCTGAGCGCTGGCGTTGACGAGGTAGTCGCGGCCGGGCAACTTCTGGCGCAGTTCGCTGACCTCGGGCTTCTTGGGTGGCTCAAGTTTCGGCGGTGCTTGATACCCCGGCGGCCGGAGCCCGGGGAGAGTTGGCGGGTTCTGGATCGTGGGGCTGTTCGGAATGACCGGCTGCTTGGGCGGAGCGAGCGGGTCGTTGACGATGACCCTCTTACCCATCCCCTCCATCGCGCGGGCCAGGACTTCGGCCACCAGCAGCGCGTTCGCGTTACCGCCAAGGCTGAGCGTTCGCGTGTTCGGCGCGGTACCGGTGCCAACGCCGCCCGGACTGGCGAGCGATTGTTCACCCTGCGCAATGAGGATCAGTTTCACCTCCGCAACTTGCGAAGATGTCCCCTTGACGATGATGCCGTAGTTACCGCTTGTCACCGGTTCGACCGTCGGGCCGCCGGCCATCGAACTTGGCATCAGTTTCACAACCTTCGCCGCCGCATCTGCCGGATCGAGGACAATCAGCGGGATGAACGTCGTTTCAATCGCGACACTGTCCGCCCCGGGAGGGTTGATGAGCTTGGCGATCGCGATCTGATCGTCCGGCGCGGCAACGACCATGATCTGGTTCTGCTGCTGAAGCGGGACGACATTCACCCAGGGTAACTTCGCCTGGATCGCTTTCGCAACTTCCGTTGCGGAACCGGCGGGCACGCCATACGTCTTGAGCACTGGCTCCGCGGGCACGATCTCGCGGTCCCAGGGGTTGACTTGCTTGTCCTGGTCTTCGATGATCCGCTTGGCCAGCCCGATCTTGTCCTGCGGAGCCGTAACGAGGACGGCGTTGCGGCGTGTGTCCACCGCGATCTGCACCGTCTTGACGCGAGCATTGCTCGTCGGTTGCTGCTGAGGAACGCCGCCGAATCGCCCGCCAAAGCCACCGAAGCGAGGATCGAATCCTCCGCCGAACTGCGGCGCGGCGGGCTGCTGTACTCCCTGTGTGCCCGTGATCGTTACAGTTGACGTGCTGTCGCTTAAGAGTGTCTTGAGCGTCTCGGCGATTTCCTGCGCTCGCCGCCACTTGCAGACGTGGTTGAGCGAATCCGAACTCTCGTTCCCTTTCTCCACTTCATCGAGCGCGGTTTTGATGCGGAGGATATTCCCGACCGTGTCCACGATCAGGAGCGAATTCGACTTATCGAGCGGCACCATCGAGCCAAACGGCGTGAGCAACTTCTTCAGTTCTTCCTGCGCATCGGCCACCACCATGCCCTTGATCGGCAGGATGACCTGCACGATCTCGGTCTTCCCGCGCTTGGCCAGTTCATCGAGACCGATGCGAGGAATGAGCGTCGGGTCGATCTTTTCATCCGCGGGGTGGATGAAGAAGGTCATGTGCCGGCGAATGAGGATGAACTTCTGCTGCGTCAGTGCTTCGTTGAGCAGATCGGTCACCTCGGCCATCGTGAACTTGCGATCCTTGCCCGGCTTGAGGGTCAGGCTGCCGATCGGCTTGACCGTGGTGATGAGTGTCAGTCCGGTTTCCTTTGCGTACCAGTCGAGTACATCGCCCCACGGCGCCAGTTCGAAGTGCAACGAAACGGTTTTCTCGGCAGGAACCGCCGGGGTGACCGGGACGGCAGGTGTGGTCGGCGTGAGAGGGGCGATGGCCCCCGGCATGCCCGGCGCGGGCATCATCGGCGGTTGCGGCTGCTGCGCGCTGGCCAGATCGACTGGTCCCGTCAGCCCAGCGGCAACGGCCAGCGCCCCCGGGAGCCACTTCCGTAATTTGAAGAGCTTCGAGAATGGAATCGCGCCCAGACGTGCGCCGTGGCGTTGACCCATGACATCCCCCAGAGCTGCAAACTTCCCGTTGAATCCGTCGCAGTCGCAGTCGCCCGTTTCCCCCACAGGCGGCTGCCGAATCAACGAAAATGTTCGCGTATGTGGTGCGGTGAATATCGTCTGCTGCAAAGACGAGCAATGAAAAACTGCCAATTCTAGGCGACTTTTAATCTGACCCCAGTCTATCGCAATTGCCCGTTTCTACACTGTGAGATTGGGGTGAGAAAACGAATCAATCTGGGTGGGTTGGCGAGAGCGGTGGCGTCGGTAAGACCTCAAGTCGGTGCCCTTGGCAAGCGGCACGGTTAGGCATTGGCTACTGTTTAACGGTTCCGCAATCTGCTCGCTTCAACTCATCGACAATTCGGAATACTCAACGATCTCGGCAACTGTGCCGCTCGGCAAGCGGCATCCACCGGCGCTGTTCGTGACCTTTCATGGTTTGGTGGCGACGACATCGAACACGGGCCCGGCTGCTTCCGCAATCTGGAGGATCTTCTTTGCATCCTCCTCCGGAATTTCCCGGAGCTTGGCGAGTGAATGCCCAACCTCCCAGCGATACAACTTGGGCTTGGGTACAGCCACCGCCATGTTGCCTCCGAGACCCGCCAGTGGATCGGCGTGTCCTTCCTTCACGGGACTGTGGCCCGGTTTCCCCGGCCGCACCTTTCCTTTTGCAGGAACTGTCGCGTGAGCGTCCGGCTTGAGATCGACGAGAATCAGGCCCTCCGTATCCACCCCGATCACTTTGAACGTGCGATTGGTTTTGGTGTTGTCGTCCGAAATACACAGCACGCCGGGCGGTTGATCGTAGTCCAGATCCTTCTTCCAACGGTCCACGGACGGCGACCACTCCTTGATGATGGAGACCCCCTTGGGTTTGGCCTCGATCTCGTAGCGCAAGCGATTGGCGTTATCCTTGACGCGTGCCCAGGCTGTCCCATCGGACCGCGGAGCCGTACCGATCAGGATAATAAAGGCCGAGATGTCTTCCCTCTCGTCGGCTTTCTTTGGTCCTCCCGGCCCTTCTTCTTCCGTTCCAATCACCGTCACTCGGAACGTCGTCTTTTCGGTCTTCAGCCCGTCGGCCGATGTGGCGATGACGGAAATCGTTGAGGTCCCTTCCGTGGCCGAGGTGGCGGGCAGTTCGATGGAGTTGGTCTTGGGATCGATCTTCAGAGCGCCTTCGGCGAAGAGTGCGCCGGAAGCTATGGCGGTGATTTTCGCGCCGAAGGACCCATCACCCTGCACGGAGACCTTGACCGGCTTGGGCCTCTGGTCGGTCACGATCTTCACATCATTGATCTTGTCCAGTTTAAACGGTGAAGGCGGTGGCGGGGGTGGCAGTGGACCGCAGAATGGATCTTTCAGAACGATCAGGCTGTAGTCGCGCTCGGGCTTGGCGAGCACCGGCACGATCACCTGCGGAGCAACGCCGCGAGCCACTTCGCGGCTCAGGGTCAGGCCCTTGTAAATCGCTCCACCGGCAATCGCGGCGTAGGCCGTCGGGACCGGCAGGAGTGTTTTGCGGTTGTCGGCACCATCGACGATGATCGCTTCGGTGGTGAGCGTCACGGTCAGGTCGTCGCGTCGGTTGGCGTTCTTCGCGTTGTTGTCGTCGTCTTTCTTGATGTGCAGCGCGGTGATCTGGTGCAGCAGCCCCAGTTTGTAGTAATCCTCCAGAAAATGCTTAATCATCCACATATCGACTTTCTTCAACACCACTTCGTAGGCCACGCGCGTGTAAACCTGTTTGCCCTTGGTGATCTCGGGGACAGCACGCGGGGAATTGTCCACCGACTTGGGAGTGATTGTGTAGCCCTTGGGCACACCGGCCGATTCGATCAAGCGTTCCAGAGCGATGGTGTACTCTTGTTGCGCCAATGTCTGGTCGGCGGGCAGGCTCCGCACGCGTGCCTGCGACAACCGCTTCGCGGTTGTTTGCTGCTCCTGGGCTTTCGTTTCCAGATCGGCAATCTCGGCCTCGAGTGCTTGAGACTCTCTGGCAGCTTTCTGGAGAGGAACGAAAACGAAGTAGTAGCCGCCGCCCCCAGCCAGCGCAAGGAGAATGAAACCGAGAAGAACGAACGACAGCGTTTGCTCGCGAGAATTCATCTGTATGAAAACCTGTCAACGGTGTGTGGTGCTGGGAAACTCATACATGAACCCACGGCAAGTGTCGCTTTTTAACAAGCCGCAACCGCAAGGGAGCGGGTATCGCTTAACCCGCTCCCTTGCGAGAGATGAGAACACGGCCTGCCGGGTTCTCATCTACTCCAGCGACGCGGCTCGTTAAGATGTGGTCACTCTCATCGGGTTCATCGGGATTGCTCAAACCTGCCGTCTGGACCTATTCCGCCGTTGTCTTTTCGCTGGGTGCTGGTGCCTGCTCCAGCGCCGGTGTTGGTGCCGCGAGGGACACGCTACCCCCCGCCGCGCCTGTGGTTTTCTTCGGCGGCACGAAACGCGGGCTTGCCGTGTATTCGGGCGGTTCGCGGTGGTTCACTTTCGTTTTCACCGTCACCGCCAGATTGTGCTTGGCGCCACTGGAGGGGAGCACGCCGCCGAATGAGATACTGGTGCCGACGTAATACTTGTTCGGTGTGGGGTTATCTCGCACGAAGGCAGACATCAGGCCCGCCCCCGCGCTGGTGGTGCGAGCAGCAAGTTTCAGTTCCAGATTCGCCTGCGCTTCCTGCTTGCCATTCTTCCCCACCGGAAGAGGAGTGGCGGTGAGAGAGGCAACACGAACGCTGTCGTCCTCCGGCATCCGCTTCGCCAGTTCGAATAATTCGTCCAGCCAGTTCACCTCTCGGTTCGTCCAGCTATCGATTCCTTTGGCGCGAGCGGTGTCCGGCGCGCCGCGTTCCACCTGGGCCTTGAGATCGTCGCGCTGCTGGGTCAGTTCGGTCACGCGTTCGGAAGCGAGATTCGCCAGCACGATACCGCCGCCCAACCCCACAACAATCACGATTGCAGCAAGAATTCCGATAATCGCAAGCCGCCGCTTGGCTGGGTCGCGATCCACCTGCGGTTGGCGTGGGGAGGCGAAGTTGATCGGGAGCGCATTCGTGGATTGGCCGGCGAGCAGGCCAACGGCCCCGGCGAATCGCCCACGGATGGGGTTGGCGACTCCGGGCACGGCCCCGGCGAGCGGGTCGACGGCATGGACGGGGACAGTCAGAGAGGATCCCAGACGCTCCACCCACGGTCCGCCCACTTCAAACAGATATACCGCCTGGATCGGGTGGCCGGTGTGTTGCCCGGCATACGCCGCGAGATTCCGCCGAACCTGCGCCACCAGCATTGCTTCGTTCGCGACAACCGGAGTCGGGATGGCGAGTGTGAATGTCACCGCGCCGCGACGAACGACAGTGAACTCACCCCCAACAGGACTCAGCGTCAGCGCGACAACCGCATCACTCTTGTCGGCCGGCGGAGTGACAGAGTGAAAAGCGCGAATGAGGCCAGCGGCAACGGCGTAGGGCCGCGGCGAAATGCCTGCGAGTTTCAGTCCCGCCCCCTGGCACATCACCTGGATCGCGCCGAACAGATCTTTTCGCATCACGACGGCCATCGACCGCCGCTCGCCAGCTGTTTCGTCCAGAGGCGCGTAGTCGAGGACGATGTCGTCGGGCGACTCGGACATCTCCTTCATCGCCTGGAAGCGGACCAGCGCCGGCTCTTCGGTTGGCGGTACCTGCGGGTATTTCAGTTCCTTGAGAATGACGCGGTCGCGGCCGATCGAAACGATCGCCGGTGCGGGCGACACCCCGGCAGCCCGGAGTTTCTCGCGCAGTTTCTCACCGATGGCTTTGGCGGTATCAGCCGTCAGCGCCGGCATCGCCTCCCCCTCGCCATTCCAGGCGAAGGCGTGCGTTACCTTGACGCTGCCACGCGCCACCCCCGCGGCGACCACGTGCATCCCCTGCGAGTCCAGATCAATTGCGATGAAGTTAGGCACGGTCTTGGTGTTGGGTGTTGGGTGTTTTCGAGTTTGGCGTTGGGTGTTGGTGTTTGATCGCGAATGCGAATCGCGAGATTGAAGGCCGAAATATTAAACACCAAACCTTCGCTGAGGAAGACTACTGGGTTGTTGTTTGCGGTTGGAAGCCGCGTGGGTTCTCAATATCGGACAGGTCACGCATGTATAAGAAACGCGGGGAACCCTGGTTCGTATCGATTACCGCTTCCATGCGCGCCATTGGCCCGCCGGAATCGAGATAACCAATTGATTGTACCCGATAAACCATCGTCGTTCCGGTGATGAATTTCTCCAATTGCTGGTATTGAGCGGAAGTCAGCGTGTTGCTGGTGATGAGCCATGCCGCGGAGACAGTCCCCTGATCGGTGGGCGACAGATTGGCGCGATTGGTCACAATCGCGGTGGCCATGTCCGAAGTCACATTGGGAAGCCCCATCAGCACTTCCATCGGCGCCGTATTTACGTTCAGGCGCGGGACCATCTCGACGGACTGCTGAACGGTCGTCTTGTCCATGAGTTGCGGTAGCAGTGTCGGGAGTTGGGACGGGTCGTTTAACGGCGAGGGGATGACATAATTGGGCGTGCTCGCCGGTGTACCGGGGGGTCGTGGCAACGTGATCTGCGTGCCGATGAGACTCATCACGGAGCGAATGCGCTGACCACTTGAGGCGTTGGCCTGGAGGATGGGTTGGAGAGCCTGAGCCAGTTGATCGGTCGTGGCCGTTACAGTTGCTGGCTGGTTCGGCGCTCCGCCTCCAGTTCCTGTACTTCCGCTGGTCGTGCCGACCACGGCATCCTTGTCGGCATCCAGTGTGACAGTCGTGGTAGTACCGCTACTTCCGCTATTGTTTGTTTTGGATACCGGTGTCGGGTTCATCACCTTGGAAGCGATGATGTACGTGGCGAGGTCGTTACCCACGGCGTTTTGCAGTTGCTGGTACATCGTGCTCAGGTCGTCGCCGTTGAGGTAGATGCGTGCGGTGCCGGTCGAATCCACGTTCAGTTCGCGGCCGTATACGGTCAGGAAGTCGGCCCAACCGCGTGTCCCATCCACTTCCCCCTCATCCTGAACGCCGTTGCGATTCGTATCGCCGCCATACAGCAAATACGGGGTCATTCCCTTGACCAGCAGGAGTTCGTCGAGCGAGTTAAGCGGCCCATTCTTCGCCTGATAGGGGTTAGGGAGCGATTGGTAGTACGATGACTCCGCGCCACTGGTGCGTGCGTCGTCATCGGTATCCACCCAGTCCACAATCGCATCGGCGATATCCGCGGTCATATTCGGCAGTTGCATAAGCGCGTTATAAAGCGTGTTGCCGCTCGTATCGATCGCGATGAGGCTATTGATGTTCAGTTTGCCGCCCTCGTCGATCACGCCGAATTTCTGTTCGTAAGTGCCCGAGTCGATCATCGCGACGCAACGGATTGAGAAGTACGTGTTTCTGCTGGCCGTACCGGAAGTGGCGGTCTGCACCTGGAACTGCTCGAAGATATCCGGGTTGTCGTAGGGGTTGCCGTTCAGTTCGGTGTTGAAGGTATTGCGGTCGGAGAGCACCGCGGCGGCGTAGTGGAGTCCGGAAACCGCCGCGAGCTTGGCTTGCGCGGCGTCGGCGGCGCGAGTACTGGAGGTGTACTCGGATGTCATGGAGTCGGTGAACCGGTACGCAACCAGCGACAGCACAACGATGACAATGAGGACGGCAAAGATGACGTAACCGTCACGGTGAGTTCGGCGGGTATGCAGTTTCACTTCCCACCTCCTGTCGTCCCACCGGTATTGCCACCCGTGCCCGTCCCGCCAGTCCCCGTGCCACCCGTTCCTGTACCACCTGTCCCGCTGCCACCTGTCCCAGTACCGCCGGTTCCGGTGCCGCCTGTCCCAGTACCACCAGTCCCTGTGCCACCAGTTCCGCCAGTTCCAGTGCCACCAGTTCCGCCAGTCCCGGTTCCACCAGTTCCAGTGCCACCTGTACCACCAGTTCCAGTTCCTCCAGTTCCAGTACCGCCGTGTGTCCCTCCTGTGTTTCCACCCGACGGCATGGTACCTGTCTTACCGCTCGTATTCGTGTTTGACGGCATTGATGGCGTGGTACCCGTCTTGCCGCTCGTATTCGTGCTGGTGCTCGGCGATGTGCTGGTTTTCCCACTTGCGCTGGAGCCCGCCGAGGTACCGGTATTCGGTGTCGTACCGGTGTTCGGTGTCGTGCCGCTGCCTGTCGAACTTCCACTCGAGGGGTCTGTCGTGCTGTCGCTCGCGCCGTCGGTGGTTGCGGTCAGGACCGGTGGGGTGTAAGTACCGGGTGCGGATCGCACCACGATCACTTGCTGCACTTGCTTGGTGAGTGGCGTCCCGCCGGTGACGGGAAGTTGGAGCGTGAGAGTCACGCGAATCGCTCGCGGCGGGCCAAGCGGCGTGACGCCATCCGAACCGGCCTGCGTGCCGTCCCACGAACTCACCCAGTTGCCAGATGGGCCGTCGGTAAACTCCAGCGTCATATCGACCACTTCTTCGGCGAGCAGCACTGAATCGGGCGCGGTTGGATCATTCAGCGTGTCGGACAGATCGCGCACGCCCGTCGCCGTCACCCAGGGTCGTTCGCGGCGGTAGAGGCCACCGTTCGGGTCCAGCCAGTAGATAACCTCGCGCTGGTCGCAGCGGTATTCCTGATTCTGCGCGTTGGGGTCGCCATAACGCCCGAACGCTTCCGGTACGCGCGCCGTGAAGATGATGAGCATCTTCTGCGAATCATCGCCGATGACACCAGCCTGGAACGCATAATTCGCGGCGCTGACTGTGGAATCGTCGGTGGCACTGGGCGTGGACCCACTGCTCGTTCCGCTGGCCGCGGAGCCTGTGCTCGGCGTCGAACTGGCTGTGCTCGTGCTGGGAGAACTTCCAGCGCTGCTGGAGGGCGTGCTGGAAGATGGCGTGCTGCTGGAGGACGGACTCGTTGTGCCGCTTCCGGAGCTGCTGGTTGTGCCGCCGCTGGAAGCAGCCGAGTTGCCGCCGGATTTCGCCGGCATTGGCGGCAACACGTTGCTCAGGTCGTTTGTCATTCTGTTGAAGATGCCGCGCGACAGATCTTCAGTTTCCACCGAGTCGCGCATGACCTGCGTCTGCTGGAATGTCACGCTCATCAGCAGATAGACCGCCCCCAGCACCATCGCGGCTAGGAGTGAGGCCAGGAGTATTTCGAGCAACGTGAATCCCTCTCGCCGAGCAGAGCGGGAGCGAGCAGAGACCGCGGAACGCGAGACGCGAAGAATCACGGCGAAGTCCCTCCCGTGCCGGTACCTGTCGAGCCTGTCGTGCCAGTCGAGCCTGTCGTGCCAGTCGAGCCAGTCGAGCCTGAGCTGGTGCTGGAACTGGTCGCCTCGGCTTGCGCCGAGGAGCCCATGAGCGTCGGGTCGAAGATCATTTGTGTCAGAGTGATCGTGATCGGCCGGCCTGAAATCGTGGTGTTCACGGTCACGGTCACGGTGTAGAGGTTGGGTGGACCCGAGGCTTGTGCTGTGACCGTGTAAGACCAGCCAGCATCGTCGGGGTTCGTGAACTGTCCGCTGGTCTCACCGGTGAGGGAGATCAGCCCGGCTTCGACTTCGCCCATTTTGCTTTGCGCCAATCGCGTGCCGCGGTTGTACGCGCGGGCATCGTTGCCGCGATCGGTACCGAGGTCCACCAACTGCCCGATTGCGCCCAGTGCAAGGACGAGAATGGTGAGCGAAAGCAACACTTCAATCAGCGACAACCCCCGGCGAGAAACGGGGCGGTGGAGGATCACGGCTTTCCTCCGTTCTTGTTCGCGGTCTTTGGGTTGGGAATCACACGAGAGCTCGCGGTCAATCCCCGGATGTGGAGGTACATCGCCGCGCCGTCCGCATCCGTGAGCGAAACGACGGTCCCGTCTTCGAGGCAGGTCCCATCGGGTTGAACGGTGGCCAGCGTCACCCAGCCGTCGTTTGCGACCGGGGGAGGATTATTCCCCTCGGTGACGACGGCGGCGGTGATGTGGTCAAAGGGATAATCGATGGCGCTGGCGGAACTACTGGAAGAACTGTCGGCATTCGCCTGCGCGAAGTTCGTTGAGTCGGGAGCGCGGCGAAGCCGTGTGCCATCCTGACTGATCGCGATGCGATAGGGCTGGTTTTCGGCCTTCGCGCGAGCGCGAGCGATGGCCAGTTCGCCACGAACGACATCGGCAGCGGCCCGTTGGCGAGTGTCGCCGCGAAACGCTCCGATGCTGGGCAGGATAATGGCGGCCAAAAGCAAGAGGATCGCCATGACGACGATCAACTCGAAGAGCGTGTAGCCGCGTCGGTAGGTCGGTCGGATCATGGCTCACCGCTCCTCGGTCAGGGTCAGAATCAGGGATCAGAAGACAAAATTTCGTGTAACCCGAATACTGATTGTGACCTCAGCCCGAACTCTGCTCCTCCGTCCGACCCCTGTTCCCTGATCCCTGTCCCCGAACTTACTGTCCCTGCTTGGGAATCGCGTTTGGTCCCACTCCAAACTGACTGATCTGGGTTCCGTCCGGGGCGACGGTGGTGACCAGCATGTACATTGTGCCATCCTGGCGTGTGTGTTGTTGCATCTGGTACTGCTTGCCCCACGGATCAAGTATGTCCTGTTGACCGTTCCGGAGGAACGAGGGACCGCCGAACGGCGGTTGAACGAGGTCGGCGGGGCTGCTTGGCATCTTCTGATCGTCCGTCAGGTCGCGGCCGGGATTTTGCGGGCTGTTCATATACGCTTCGATTGCCGTGGCAATGCTCTGGCAACCGAGTTGCGCCTTGCTCTTCTTGGCGTCTTCGATGTACCGCGTGGTCGCGACCGTGGCGACCGTCGCCAGGATCACGAGAATGGCCACGACGACCAGCACTTCCAACAATGTGAACGCGGAACGGCGAGATGAACGACGGACGGTTGCGAGCAACATGGTTTTGAACTCCTCCCGCGCAGGCAGCGGGCTTCATATGACGGGCGGTTGCTTGAGTATCTCAAGTATAAGCCCCGAGGGGGTTAATCGCTCATGAGAGAATTAGGTTTGGTGAGGTGAACCCCGCCCGCAAGGGCGGTGGATTCACCCACCGTCCTTGCGGGCGGGGTCCACCCACCGCCCTTGCGGGCGGGGTTCACCTCACCACTAACCACTTCTTCATCATCCCGAACTCAGCGTGCTGCTCATCTTGAAGACCGGCATGAGCAGCGCGACGGCAATGAAACCGACGATGACCGCCATGACCAGCAGCATGATCGGTTCCAGCAATTTCACCATCAGTTCCAAGCCGCGGGCGGTTCGCTTATCCAGGCCATCGGCCACATCGATGAGCACCTTCTCGAGCGCGTTGGCCTCCTCGGCGATGGTAATCATCTCGACCACGTCGGCGGGGAAGTAGCCACATTTGCGGAGCGGGTCGGCGAGTCGCTGCCCGGCGGTAACGTTCTCGGCACTTTTTTCGATCGCTAAACCGAGTACTTTGTTGCCGGTCGAGTCCTTGGCGATATTCAACGCTTTCAAAATGGGGATGCCGTTATGGAGCATCGTACCCAGGATGCGGCAGAAACGGGAGAGCGAGAGTCCCAGGAAGACAGAGCCGAAGAGCGGCAGTCGGATTTTGATGCGGTCTACCATCACCCGACCGTCCGGGGTACTGGCCCACCGGCGGTAAGCAATGTATCCGCCCACAACAGCGACGATGAAAGCCCACCAGTAGCCGCGAAGAGTGTGGCTGATCGCCAGAAGAAGCGTCGTGACGTCCGGCATCTGCCCCTTTTCGCGCAGTTTATCGAAGATCGGTTCGAATTTGGGTACGAAGCCAACCATCAGCACGGTCACGACGAGGAAGCCAGCACCAGCCAGGAAGACCGGGTAAGCGAGCGAGCCGATCACCTTCGACTTCAAGTCCTCCTGATTCTCGACGAACGCAGCGATTCGTTTGAGCACGTCTTCGAGGAATCCGCCTTCCTGCCCGGCGCGGACCATGCTCACCGCCAGTTCGTTGAACACGCGGGGGTGCTGGGCCATTGCCTGTGCCAGGCCGGTACCGTCGGCAACACGAACGCGAACGTCGCGAAGAACAGCTTGCAGTGTGCGGTTACTGCTCTGGCGTTCGAGAACTTCCAGCGACCGCAACAGCGGGACGCCGGAGTGGAGCAGGTCCGCCAGTTGCGAATAGAACGTCGCAATTTGCCGCCCGCGTACCCGCCCGCCAAAGAATCCGCCGGCGCCGGAGGCTTGTGTCTTCGCCAGCAAAATCTTGAGCGGGAACAGCCCGCGGCTATCGAGGATCATCGCCGCTTCCCGCTCGCTATTGGCGGTGAGCGTGCCGGTGGACTTGGTCCCCGTACGAGCCAGTGCTTCGTAAGTAAAATCAGGCATCTTGGTATTGCGGAATTCGGAATGCGGAATGCGGAATTAAAACCATAATCGCAAATCTATCTTCACAGAACCGAATCCGGTCTTGGTAATGCGGAATCAAAACCACAAACACATACCCGTCTTTCGTTCACGGAACCGAATCCGGCGGCGGTCTTTCTTCAATTCCGCATTCCGAATTCCGCAATCCGCATTACGAAATGTCGCCAGCAGTGGTGCGAGCTACTTCATCGATGGTGGTCGTGCTGTTGAGCACCTTGCGCCAGCCGTCCTGACGCAGTGTAATCATTCCGGCTTTGAGTGCTTCCAGGCGAATCACGCCGGCATTCACACGCTGCACCACCAGATCCTTGATGACATCGTTGGTCAGGAGCAGTTCGTGGATGCCAGTTCGTCCACGGAAACCACTCTGCCGGCAAGACCGGCAACCAGTTCCCTTCCACAGCTTCACTTCGTCGGGTCTATGGGCACCCATCATCTCGACCACACCCTGCTGGATTGCGATCTCGGGAGCAGGTTTGGGAGCCCCTTTACGGAGCGGGAAGTCGAGCGGGACGTCGTCGAGGTTGGGAACGAACGTCGTTTTGCAGTCCGGGCAGATGGTTCGCACGAGTCGCTGGGCCATCACGCCTTCCACGGTGCTCGAAACCAGGAACGGTTCAACACCCATATCAATCATACGAGTAAACGCACTCGGTGCGTCGTTCGTGTGCAGCGTGCTGAATACCATGTGGCCCGTGAGCGACGCGTGGATGGCCATTTCGGCGGTTTCAATATCGCGAATTTCGCCCACCAGAATGACGTCCGGGTCGTGACGGAGGATCGAGCGAAGGGCGTTGGCGAAGGTGAGGCCGATCTTCGCGTGAGTCTGAATCTGGCTGATGCCTTCCTGGTTATACTCGACCGGGTCTTCGACGGTGATGATCTTGGACGTTTCGTCCTTGATCTCGTTGAGTGCGGAGTACAGTGTGGTGGACTTACCCGAACCGGTCGGGCCGGTGACCAGCACGATACCGTGCGGGCGGTCGATGAGTTGCTTGAAGGTGTTGTAGATGTCCGGCAGCATGCCGCACATCTTGAGATTGAACGCCATCCGGCCTTTATCCAAAAGCCGCATCACGATACCTTCGCCGTGGATCATGGGAATGATCGACACGCGAACGTCGATTTCGCGGCCCTGCACCTTCATCTTGATTCGGCCGTCTTGCGGCAGGCGTTTCTCGGCGATGTTCAACCGCGCCATGATCTTGATGCGGCTGATGATCGCGGCGGCGAAGCGATCGATTTCCGGCGGCAGCTTCTGCTGCTGTAACAGACCGTCGATCCGGTAGCGGATACGGATGCCCTTCTCTTCGCTCTCGACGTGGATGTCCGATGCCCGCTCGTTGGCCGCCTCGATCAGAATCTGGTTCACCAACCGGACGACGGAGGCTTCCTGTGCCGCCTTCGCCATTTCGCTGTCGTCGGCTTCGAGTGCTTCGAGGAACTCGATGTCGTCCTCGGTTCCCTTCTCCTGGGCCAACGCCGAGACGGTATCGCCACCGACACCAAAGTGATGTTTGATCAGCCGGGCAATTTCGCGCGGAGGGGCCAGCACCGGAATGACGTGCAACCCCGTGAGCGTTTGCAGTTCATCGATAGCGTAGGCATCGAATGGATCGCTAATCGCAACGACCAGCGTGCCATTGTGCCGGGCCACCGGCAGCAGATTCTTGCGGTGGACGAGTTTCTGGGGCATCGACCTCAGCACATCATCTTCGATCTTGGCGTGCGAAAGGTCGATTTGCTCGAGCCCGAACTCTTCGGCCAGAACCGGCAGGAGGACTTCTTCCTTGAGGAAGCCCTTGTCGATGAGGACCTGATGAGGAGGGAATTCCGGCGCGGCCTTGATTGCTTCGGAAGCGCGAGCACGCTCAGTCTCGGAAAGTAGTCCACGGGCAGTGAGCGCTTGAAGCAATTGCATGGCGACCCCGGTAATCCCCGTCTTTAGGATGGCGTGCGCGAGGTCCCGACGGGGGACGTGTTGAGCGTAACCGATTTTATTGCCCAAAAAATGAGAACCCGCTGAAACATTTTGAACGAAACGAGCTTACGGCTGGCGCATTTGAACGTATCCGGACCATGGCGCCAACGCACATCGTTCAGGCTTGAGTGCCGCGGAAGGTGCATCCGCATCGTTTGACATTTTCGCCATTCAGTTCGGTGACAGATTTTGTCTCGGCTTTGGCAAACGGGTTGCATTCTCTTCTGGTATCTGCGGTCTCCGGGTCGCAGTTGATTCGCGATTCCGAGACTGGCTTCAGCCTTTTGCAACGAATTTGCGCCTGCAAATAGAACCCGCCAGGGTGTGTTCTCATTTATTCAACTGGGAGAACATATATGCGTTTGTTTCAAACCATATTTGCTGTTATTGCGTTCTTTGGCCTGGTGAACGCCGGTTTGGCAGCGGAAGTGAAAATCGAGAATTATTCCAACAATCCCGTGTACGTTGCGCAGGCGAACAATGTGGGAAGAACCGTTTCGTTTGGCTGGGCAGTCATCCGACCGAATGAAACCGCCACGTTTTCAGCACCGGATGCGGCCGACCTCTACATTCGCGTGCAGGACAAGAATGGGAATGCGATTACCTTCACCAACCACAAGAAGTTTCTCGACTTCTCCGCTCACGATGAGCGATTCATGGTGACCACCGAACCAGACGACTCGACCGTGTGGGTGCTCAAATCCGGCCCCGAGTTGCAGAACGCCCGGAATATCAAAAAAGGCGACAAACTGCCTCTGGGCTGGACCAACCGTTCCTTTTTTGCAATTGGCACCGGCAGTCACACGCTCGAAATCAAGCCGTGAGTGTGATGCAATTTGTGATGTTCGTAGAGAAGACGAACACAGAGAAAGACAGAGTAGAGAATAGTTTGACGGGATGAATTTGGATCTCATTCGATCCTGCCAATCTGTCCAAATCTCTGCTTTTTGTCTTTCTCTGTGTTGGTTTTATCTCTGTGTTCTCTGCGTCTCTGTGGTTCATTACTCTGTCTTCGTTAGCCCACCACCGCCTTGATCGTCATCGTGAAGATGCTTCCCTTGCCGGGTTCGCTCTGAACGGTGATGTGGCCGTCCATTGCAACACAGAGCTTTTGGCTAATCGCCAGGCCCAAACCCGTGCCGCCATATTTGCGGCCAGAGGACGAATCCACCTGCGTGAATGCCTGGAAGAGTCGGCCCACCTGTTCCGGCGTCATGCCGATGCCAGTGTCCTCGACTGCCACGCGAAGGACATCCGCTCCACCGCTGGTTTCGCGGCGAGCGGTGACTTTCACGGTGCCGTTCTTCGTGAATTTGCACGCATTGCTAACGAGGTTCAGCACACACTGCCGGATTCGCGTGGGGTCACCCACCCCTTTACCGAGATCGGCGGGGCAGTCCACTTCCAGCTTGTTGTTGTTCTTTTTCGCCAGCGGTTCCACCGATACCATCAGGTCGCTGATGAGGCTGGAGGGGACGTAGGGTTCCTTCGCGATTTCCAGTTTGCCCGCCTCGATCTTGGAGAAATCGAGAATGTCGTTGATGAGCGCAAGCAGGTGTTGCGCCGCGGTGAGAATTTGCGTGAGGTCGGCACTGTATTGCGGCAGTTTGTCGTCCGCGGCCTGTTCCAGCAGCATTTCGGAATAGCCGATGATCGTGGTGAGCGGTGTGCGGAGTTCGTGGCTGACCATTGCCAGGAAGCCGCTCTTGGTACGGTCGGCTTCTTCGGCCGCTTCCTTCGCAATCCGCAAGCGGTTGGCTTCTTCGTCCTGATTGAGCCGCTGCAAGCCAGCGCCAACGGCGGAAGCAATGAGCTGCACCACCTGTGCTTCGAGTGCACCGATTTCGCGCCCCTTCGCACGCTGGAGTCGCGTACCGTACACCACACCGGCAACATTTCCTCTCGCGTCGAAGAATGGCGACACCACGACACCCTGAACGCCGACGAGGCTCTCGCCACCGCCAGCCGCGGCTGCGCCGATGTAGACGGTTTGCTTCGCGGTGAGCGCCTGGTTCAGGATGGCATGACTGAATGGCCGCCCCTGCGCGTTCTCGTCTTTCATCGCTTGTGCGGTCACACGCCACGCATCGCCATCGCGGACGAGCACAATGCCTGTATCCAACCCGATCCTTTCGACGAGCGCATCCACGGCATGCTTGTAGAACGCTTCGCGGTCGTCGGACTTCTGCACGGCAACCACCGTTTCGAGCCAGCCGACGATTTCTTCTGGCTTGGCGGCTTCGCTGCGCTCAATGAGCGGTGGCGCGAAAACGGTTTTGTTTGCCGTCCCTCCGCCACTTGCGCGTGCGGGTGCGGCGATGGTCCGCAGGTTGTTCACCGATACGGGGTCGGTGTCGCCGGAATCCACGTCGATCACCGTCTCGCCCACAGCCAGCCGGACCGGCAACACGTAGTCGCAATCGGCGCCGGGGTTTAGGATCGCGTGGCCGTCCACGGTGATCGGTGCTTTCGTGCTGAGATTCACCACCTTAACCTTGCGGCCGGGACGTTCTTCGATCCGGAGGTGATCGCGCGAAACGAACGCGTCCTTCACGACCACGCGCGCGGTGCCGGTGCGCGCTGGCCCGCGACCGAGTTCCAGCGGTCCGCTCTTGTGCGTGAGTTGCTGCGTTTCGAGCTTGTTCGTGATGGTAAGCGTGAGCATGGAATAGTTCCACAAGGCGAACCCCGCCCGCAAGGGCGGCGGGTGCAACGAGCCGGAAGCGTGAGCGACGGGCCACATGCACCCGCCGCCCTTGCGGGCGGGGTTCGCCTCACCCACTCGATAATCGTAACCCAATCGGCAGGCTTTCGCCGAACATCCGCGATTGTTCTTCGCCCTCGGGTGCGACAACCTCTTCCACCATGCGCCGCCATGAGCTGGGGCAGGGGTTGGTTCGCAGCACGCCCAATACGCGGTAACGGGTGGAATCGCTGACGTCCACTGCACGAAGTCCACTCAGGCGTGCCAGTTGCGACAGACAGAACAGCCAGCCGTTCTTTTCGCTGTCGTTGCCGGGCGCAAATGGCAGAAGCTCCGCGATCCACTGTTCCACAATCTCCGGGTGCACGACCGAGTTCAACGGACCGTAAAATTGCACCCGCGCGCCGAACCGCGTCAGTGCCCAGAAACCGTAAGTCGGCACCGGTGACTTTTTGCACTCGCGAAGGACGGCGGCGCCAAGCGTCTCCTTTGTCTTGGCGTCGAGTCGTTCGAGACTGGCGGCCGCACGCCACATCTCGGCGTATTCGTTGGCTGGCGGACGCGAGAACTGCTTGCCTTTCACGGGCAGCAGCACGGGCTTGAGCCGCGTGAACAATTGCTGCTGGAGCGCGGTGTTCAGCCCTCCGCTCACTCGACGCCACATGATCCAGTAATCCGCGCCGCCTTCGGGAACAGTTTGCTTCTTCGATCCACCCGACGCGGTGCTCGCACCTGTTGTGATGAGCTTCCACAACGATTCGACCCGATACCGGTCTACCGGGTCGCCGAAACCGGGCCGCAGCACATAACCCGTGAGGTTATACCACCGCGATAGATGCCCCGGGGATTTTCCTCGCCCCGCTGCATGCTCTTCCAGGAATTCCCACAACCGCCGACACAGGCCGGTCGGCCAATCGCTTCGTGGCGACTCCAACGCCGATTCGAGTAACTTGGGAAGATCGGAGGTGGTGACGGTTGAGCCGGAAGTGTTCGCAGCAGTTTCTCCCTTGCCCGTCGCTGACGCTTCCGGCTCGCTTTTTGAGTTGCCAAACACCTGCGCAATCAGTGCCCCCGCAGCCTGTACTTTCTCTTCCGGGAAGACGTCGATCACCGTTCCGCTATTTTCTTCTTCTTGCTCTTCTTTCGATGGTTCGCGAAGAACATCCCGAACGTTGAACTCTAACCGCCAGCGATTCCCCTCCTTCGATTCGCAGTAAAGCTCCAGCGTGCCGATTTCGGTACATTTCGCCGCCAGCGTAACCGGCACGCGTTTAGCGCCGGCACGCTTTCCACCGCGAAGGATGGTATGCAGCGGCGGGAGGTGCATCAGCGATTCTTCCGGCAAGCGAAGGACCTGCCCCAGCTTGTCATCGCCGCGCACGGTCGATGTATACAGCGGGAACAGCACCGGTTGACCGAGGGCCAGTTCCAGCACCGGCGAAGGCATGTGGACTTCTTCGCCCTCCTGCATCCGCCGCGGAACGACACACAGCACGGGGATACTATGGGCGTGAATGCCGCGACCGGGTGTGTCGGTTTCGATCGCCACATAGTACGAACGCGGAATCCCACCGCCGATACGCCGACCGCCGGAGTGCTTCAACCAGGCGAAGTACGCAGCACCCCACGCCACCGCCAGATCGAGCGACGGACTGGTGAGCACGAGCGGTTCCCAGCCCTGTTTGGGGGTCGTAAACCACGGCCGCATCAGATCGATCACGCGCTGACGCAACACTTCGGGCTGGAATACGCCGCCGTTAAAGAGAATGGCGTCCACGTTCTCCCCAGCGGGTACGTGTTGGCGAATGAATGCCGCCAGGTGCTTGCTAACCGCGGGATCGGAAACGTACGGCAGGCCCATTTCCTGCAACCCGGCCCGCGCTCCGCGCGAGGGTTCGGCATCGAAGGGCACTTTGGGGAAAAAGCCCTCGAAGAGTGTGTTCGTCACATCTTCCGGCTTGATGTTCACCGAAACCGTTCCGCCGACAACAGCCCGCCCCTTGCCCATCACTGTGACCGGGTGGGTGGGTGGAGGGGGACTGGCGAGCAGAGCTTCCTTCGCACCCCGACACGCCTGGACGAGCGATCCGAACTGTGCGGCGTCAAGCCTCGAACCGGGCAGCTTTGTTTCGATGGCCTTCGCCAGCGCGAGGTCCATATTGTCGCCGCCGAGCAACAAGTGATCGCCAACGGCGTCGCGAATGAACGTCAGCTCGCCCTTTTCTTCGCCAGCTCGAATGAGGCTGAAGTCTGATGTTCCGCCGCCGACGTCCACAACCAGACACCGCATCCCCGGTTTGAGCATTCCGGCTTCCTGCGGCGAGTGTGTGCCGAGCCACGCATAGAACGCCGCCTGCGGCTCTTCCAGAAGAGTGACATTCTTCAAACCGGCTTGCTTGGCGGCCTCGGCCGTGAGGTTTCGCGCCACATCATCGAACGATGCGGGCACCGTGACCACCACTTCCTGCTCTTCGAGCTTGTCCGCGGCCTTTCTGCCGGGCACCGCGTTCCACGCTTCGACAATGTGCTGCAAATACTTCGCGCTTACTTCCAGCGGCGAGAGACGCGGAACGTCAGGCGGACCAGCCCACGGCAATAGGGGTGCGGTGCGATCGACTCCCGGGTGGCACAACCACGATTTCGCGCTCGACACCTGCCGGCCAGGTACCTTCGCACCGTGATTGCGGGCGAAGAGTCCCGCGGTATCGGGCGGGTTCTTCTTCCAGGGGAGATCGATGGCTCCCGGTGCGAGGTCGTGCGGACCGGGTATGTAGAGGAACGACGGCAGCAGGTCGCGTTCCTGCACCTGACCAGCCGCCACCACTTGCGGGATGTGGAATGTGTGAAGTTTTGGCCCACCGGCCGCCTTGCTGGCGGTGTCCACATAGGCTACCGCGATATTCGTGGTGCCGAGATCGATTCCAACGAGGTAGCGGGACATCGGCCCAACCTGTATCTTGCGGAAACTATGACTCCGACAATCTTAGGACTGGATATCGGCGGGGCGAACCTGAAGGCCGCAACCGTGGATCAACGAGCGGTTTCCGTGCCGTTTCAGCTCTGGAAGCAACCGCATGAGCTTCCGAACGCTCTCGCCGATCTCGTGGCACGATTTCCCGACGCCGAGGAATTCGCCGTCACAATGACTGGCGAGCTGTGCGATTGCTTCGAAACGAAACGCGAGGGCGTGGAGACGATCCTCCAAGCCGTGGAAACAGCCACGAACGGTCGGCGTGTTCGCATCTGGAGTACAAACGGCATCTTTTACAAACTGGACACGGCCAGGCGGCTTCCTCTCAGCGTTGCCGCCTCGAACTGGCATGCACTGGCGGCATTCGTGGGTAACTCTGTTCCCGGCGATGAGACCGGCCAAACCTTGCTGATCGATATCGGCAGCACCACCACAGATATTATCCCCATTATTGCTGGTTTTCCGGAAACCGTGGGGATGACGGATATGGAACGGCTGGCTTCCGGCGAACTGGTCTACGTCGGGATTCGCCGCACGCCTCTCTTTGGCATTCTGGGCTTCGAGGGCGCGGCCGAACTGTTCGCAACCACTCTCGATGCCTACTTACTTCTCGGCATGCTTGCCGAAGAAGACACCGATACCGACACCGCCGACGGCCGCCCCGCAACGCGGACATATGCCCACGCCCGGATCGCGCGCATGAAGTGTGCCGATGTCGAGTCGATGTCGCGCGAACAAGCGACCGCCCTGGCACTGGATGTTCATCGCCGCATTGTCTCTCGGCTCTTCGAGGCTGTCCAGGAGGTGATCTTGCGGAATCGCGCCCGATCGTCTCGCGAGGAGGAGTCGTCGTTTCGGATTGTGACATCGGGAGGAGGGGAATTCGTGGCTCGTGAGGTTGCGGGGATGCTCCCTTCGGAGGTCTACGGCGTGGTGTCGCTGGCCGACACCTTTGGTCCCGATGTCTCGGCCTGCGCACCCGCCTACGCCGTCGCGGTAATGGCGACCGAGCAGTAACCATGATCGTCGTGAAGGTTGGCGGGAGTTTATTCGATCACCCCGGCTTGGGTTCGGGGCTTCGCGATTTCGTGGCCTCTCTTTCCCCCGCCCAAGTGTTGCTCGTCCCTGGCGGCGGACCGGTTGCGGATGCGGTGCGGGAACTCGACCGCGTGCATGGCCTCGGCGAAGAAGCGGCACACTGGCTGGCGCTGCGTGCGCTGGGGGTGACGGCAGCATTTTTGGAACGCCTCATCAGGCGCCCCTCTGAGCAAACAGACCTAATCCCCCCCTTCTCTGAGAAGGAAGGGGGAGCCAGAGAGACGGTTGGGGGCATAAGAAGGGTTGGCCCTCTAAAGCAGGAGGGGCAAAAGACAGAAGACCCTCTGGCTCTCCCTTCCGCTTTAGGGAGGTCCGAAGAAGACCCCTCCCCGCTCGCTTCGCTCCCCCTCCCGCCAGTCGCGGTTCTGGACTGCTTCGCCTTCGCTCTGGAAGACGATTCTCGCCCCGGCGCTCTTCCTCACTCCTGGTGCGTGACGACCGACTCCATTGCCGCACGCGCTGCTGCCGTGCTCGGCGCGGAGAAGCTCATTTTGCTGAAATCGGTGGACATTCCGTCGGGAACATCGTGGGAAATCGCCGCCGCGAATGGTTGGGTGGATGCACGTTTCCCTCATGTCGCCGCAACTCTGGCGTGCCCCATCGAAGTCATCAACTTTCGTCTGTTTGGTAAATAAGAACGCGGCAGGCCGCGTTCTCGTTTGATGGGGTAAATGAAAGCGCGGCGGGTCCCGTTCTCAATTCTCGTTTGATGGGGTAAACGAAAGCGCGGGAGGCTGCGTTCTCATTTGACAACTGCAGGTTCGCGCCTGACTTGAAGGCGTGTACTATGCTTGAGGCGTAATCACTCAGTCGGGAATTTGCTCTGTTTGGGTGAGAGCCGGAGTTGTCGCTGAGGGCAGCCTCCCTAAAGGTTACCCAAACAGAGCAGAGGGAATTCGCACGCATGCGATTCATCATCGCCAACGAGTTCTACCAGCAGATGATGCAGATGCCCGAACACACTCCGGACTGTTACGTCCGGCCGGGCGAATATTTGCATCATATGTACATCGACGGCGTGAAATACGCGGTGGCTCCGGCGGTACTCGATTGCTTGGCGCAAGCTGAAGAGAAGGGTGACGAGGAAGCCATCGCTCACCTGCGCTTGCACAAACTGCACTTCGAATCGCTCCTGGCCGATGCGGAACGTGCCGGCACCCTCACCGACGATGTCACGCTGCTCGGCGACGCGCCGCCCACCGATGAAGAAGCACTCCCCGTCACCGGCAACGCCTACCTTCCCCGTGTTCCTCAGCGTTGGGAAGACCTCGGCCTGGAATTGCCCTACCTCTTCGATCTGACACTGCGGTTGATCTACACGCGCGGGCATATCACCGGTGCCGACCTCGCCAACGCGATGGCCGTGCCGTTTCCCGTGCTTAACCCCGTTTTCCAGGCGATGCGGAAGCAATCGCTGGTGGACATCGTCGCCCAGCGCGGCAATAGCGGCGACGCCAGCTTCGTCTATGCGATCAAGCCGCCCAAGGGCGAGGACGCACTGCGCGACGCCCTCGACAAGACCAGCTACGTTGGCCCGGCGCCGGTGCCGTTCACCGACTACGTCGAGTCGGTGATGGCTCAAACGATTAAGCGGCTCGTTGTGACGCGTCGCAGCATTCGCAAAGCGTTCGAAGACCTTATCATTACCGACGAAGCATTCAACGAAATCGGCCCGGCCATCAACTCGGCACAATCCATTTTCTTCTTCGGCTATCCTGGTAACGGCAAAACGAGTGTCGCCGAACGTATCACGCGGCTCATGGGCGATGCCATCTACGTGCCGCACGCGGTGGAAGCGAACGGCCAGATCATCAAGGTGTACGACCCGATCCAGCATGCTGCCATTCGCGAAGACGACCAGCAGCCAGTCACCGAGACCATCCTCAAACGCGGCGCACAGCACGATCAACGTTTCATTCGCGTGAAACGCCCAACCATCGTGGTCGGTGGCGAACTGACGCTACCGATGCTCGACCTGCGCTACAACGAAGTGGGCAAATACTACGAAGCGCCGCTCCAGATGAAGGCCAACGGCGGCATCTTCATGATCGACGACTTCGGCCGGCAGCAAGTCCGCGCGATGGACCTGCTCAACCGCTGGATCGTGCCGCTGGAAAAGAAGTACGACTACCTGAATACCGTCACTGGTACGAAGGTGGAGGTGCCGTTCGACCAGTTGCTGATCTTCAGCACCAACCTCGACCCGAACCAGCTCGCGGACGAAGCCTTCCTCCGGCGCATCAAGTTCAAGATCGAAATTCGCGACCCGGACGAAGCTCAGTACCGCAAAATCTGGGAACTGGTTTGCAAGGCGAAGCGCGTGGAGTTCGACATGCGCGGCGTGGACTACCTCATTCAGAAGTGGTACCGCCAGCAAAACCGCCCGTTCCGGATGTGCCAACCACGCGATATTCTCGATCAGATGATGTCGATCGCGAAGTACAACATGGAACGCGTCAACTTCAGCCCCGACCTCATCGACGCCGCCTGCGCTACGTACTTCATCAGCGCTCAGCAGAAGAATTTTGGCGCGAAGGTGCAGTTGTAGTAAGCAGCGTTGGAAAATGAAACTTAAAGAGGCGACAAGATGGCTCCCGACGCTCTCAGGCAATTATTACGTAATCAACCGTTTCGGCCATTTCGCGTCTTCACGGCAAGCGGCAACTCCTATCTGGTGACAAGTCCAGAATGGATGGTTGTTACTAGCCTCACCACTGCACTCGGCATTCCCGGCGAAGCTGGCGACGGAGACCGGCTGATTCTTCTCGACAACATGAGCATCACCGAGACCCAGCCAGCCGAAATCCCGTCAACCAAGTAGGAGAAGTGCGTGCCGGAGAACGTGGTTGACGTGGGGGTGTTTGGTGTTTTGTATTTCACCTCTGGCTTGTGCCTGACATGATATAAGGTGTGACTCACCCACCGAGTATCAAACCCAAAGCTACAAACACAACGCTCGAAGAGCGCATCAAGGCTCACACGCGCGAACTGGGCTTTTCTCTCTCCGGCATCGCCCCCGCGACCGACGCCGATGGTTTCGCTCGCTTCCGCGACTGGCTCAATCGCGGATTCGCCGGCGAGATGGCCTATCTGCAGAGACAAAGCGAAGCACGCCGACACCCCGAAAGCATTCTGGAAACCGTCCGAAGTGTGGTGATGGTGGGGCTGGAGTATTGCGGATTGTGGAATGTGGAATGCGGAATTGAAAACCAAAACAGAAAATCCGCAACTTCTTCGTCTTCTGATTTCCTTCCGCAATCCGCAATCCGCAATCCGCATTCCCAAGGTCGCGTCGCTGCCTACGCCGCCGGGCCAGACTATCACCGCTTCCTCTGGGATCGGCTCAATACGCTGGCGGCGTGGCTCGAAGCGGAAGTCCCCGGCTGCCGCACGGCGGCCGTCGCCGATACCGCCCCGCTTCTGGAACGCGACTTTGCTCGCCGGGCGGGGTTGGGTTGGGTCGGCAAGAACACGATGCTCATCAACACCCGCCGCGGCAGCTTCTTCTTTCTTGGCGCACTGCTGACCGATCTCGAACTTGCGCCGGATACTCCCTTCGCCACGTCGCACTGCGGCACCTGTACCGCCTGCCTCGACGCGTGTCCCACACAGGCTTTCCCCGAACCGTTCGTCTTGGATGCCACCAAGTGCATCAGTTACCTGACCATCGAACTCCGCACTGCCATCCCGGTCGAGCTGCGTGAGCCAATGGGAAACTGGCTGTACGGTTGCGATGTGTGCCAGGATGTCTGCCCCTGGAACCGCTATGCGGGGCGGGAACCGGCGGCGTTTCCGCATGATCCGAATTTGGCGTGGCTTGATCCGGTGGAGTTGCTCGGCCTGGACGCCGACGCCTTCCGCACGCGCTTCAAGCAAACCTCGCTGTGGCGAAATCGGCGTGCGGGATTACTGCGCAATGCGGCGATCGTGCTGGGAAATGTCGGCGATGAGCGGGCACTGCCGGCGTTGGAGAAAGCATTCGCCGAGGAAGAAGACCCGATCCGTGAGGCGGCTCAGTGGGCGATCGAGCGAATCCGGGCACGGTCAGCTCGGTAATAGCCATTCCTTGCGAGACTTGATGAGCGCATTGAGAATCGCGACGTTCTCCACATTGCGGATTTTCTGACTGAACCAACCCCAGTTGCTCCCCTTCTTGAGCGCTTCGAAGTCGGTATCGCGAACGCATCCGGCAAAGGACACTTCAGCCCAGGGGAGAAGCCCTTTGTGGGAGTGGAACCCGTCGCGACCGATTCCGATTGGGCCGAACCACGCCACTTCACCCGCCGCCAGGGTTCGTAAGGCCCACGCATGTACCCGCTCGTCGATCTGTTGATGGAGACGGGCTGCAAACTCGCGAAGGCCACTCATGCGGTTGATGTGAAACCAAAAGGTTTTGCCATCGAACCGGGAAAACCCAAGCTGGAAGGTCTTCGTCTCGACACCCAACCAGTTTCTTTCGACCGGCGGATCGAATTCGAAGATCGCCTCGATATCCTCCCAGCGTGTGAATGTCTTCGCCCAGGTCGATTCGACAAGGACACCGTTGCCGTAAATGCTCAGTCGGGTCCGGAAGATCAACCCGTACGTCAACCCACTCACGCCAGCGACGAACAACACGACCGCGAATCCCACCCAGAACACCAGGTACGGCGCCTGTTCGGTTTCGGCTCCGACAACGAATGCGATCCCGCACAACACAAACAGAACGAGACTTGCGAGAGTCTTGTCGAGCGAAACCTTTGAGTGCGAGCGATAGGTGACCACCGGTGCCCCAGCCGGCACTTCGGGCGACGTATTCTGTGTGGGCGTATCGTTGCTCATTGGTGCTCTGTCAGCGGACTTCCAGCGCGTATTCGGGATTGCCGTCCGCACCTTCGGATTGAGTGAGACGGAATGATTTATCGAGAACGGCCGACTTCGCCCACCCCGACGACTTCCTCACCGCGGTGAACTCTTTCTTTCCGCGTTTATAGATGTCGAAGCGAATATCGTTTCTGTCGCGGGCGTCAATCACCCAATATTCTGCAATGCCCGCATTGTGGTATGCGGACATTGCCCATTCCGCATCCGCCACTTCCGAACTATCGCTCACAATCTCGATGACAATCTCCGGCGAGCCGACGAGCTCACTTTGCATTCCGGATTCCCCTCCCACCAACCGCACGCGACCATGCCGCAGTGCTTCGTGCGAGAAGATCAGCCCGTCAGGTTCCGTCGAAAGCTCCGTCTCCGGGTGACCGTATCGCATCCCCTCTGGTACAAATCGCCCGAACTTCGTCTCCTTCATCAGGATGTGGAGCACTGCTCCGATCTCCGCTCGGACGGCGTTGTGAGTCGAGAAGTCTTCCATGCTCAGATCCACCCACACTTTGCCGTTGATGAAGCAGACTTTCCCCTCCTCGGGAAATGCGGTGGAGTGCATCCAGCGGCGGAAGGACTCGTAGTCCACCACCCACGCCGGGATCGCCACCCGGCCAGCACCTGACGCCGCAATTATTTCCATGCTCTTTCTCGCTTTGCTCGGTCGCGACTCATCCTGCAACCACTTGATACAGCAACCCATTCATCTCACTGAGTCACTCAAACAACCTTCGGCAGGCAACATTCTCCCATGTCGCCCTCCGAAAAGGTGCCTTTCGGCAAGCGACACCTACGGCTTGATTTCGAGCTTTTGCTTGCCCGATCCAACCTCGAAGAACGGGCGAAGGCTCCAACCCGGAAGCAGTTTTTCGCCGACCTTGACGTTCCTGGAATTCTGCAGATTTGCCCCGGACTTGAAGACCCACACCGATGAATCGTCCGACTCCTTGTTCACCGAGAATCGCTCGGCGTGGACGGGGAAGTCGTGGAATTTCTTGTGTTTGGCGAAGGTGATCGCGTTCCCCTTCTTATCCTGTATGCGGAGATACAGTTCGGCCGAATTCGGAGCTGTGAATGTCTTCGTCTCATTCGGCTTGACGACGGTCCATCCTGAGGAGACGCTGTTCCCCCTCTTGTCCGCCTGCGCCACAAACACCGGCTCGTTGGAATAGTTCTCGACTTTCACTTCCGTGGCGAGTGCGACACCCGTCAGCCCGAAGAAGGTGCCCACAACGAGCATGGCCTGGAACAAACGCATCGGATTCTCCTCCGTGTGATCCCAATCTGGCAAGGTCCACCGCCAGCCTAAACGGTCGATCCCCTGCAAAGCAACAGCGACTCAAGAACGGCCGTCGGCTTATCATAGAAGGCCGCAGAGTCGGCTACCAAGGCAGACAAAAATCGGTTGGCTGCGCCAGGTACTCACCCTCCCACGCGGATGCTCCGGCCGGCTTGCACGCGGATGTTGTCTTCCACTCGTTGTGCCTTTGCGCCGTTGGCTGGCACTACCCATACCGCATAGGTTCCCGGTGGAACGCACATCTCCACGCGATAATCCTTCGCCACCTGAACCGCTACGTGTCCCTTCTCGCCCGGTCCTGGATCACGCGTGTCGGTCAGGACGATCTTGTCCGCACGGGGAAAATTGTCGCCGAAGACTTCGACCACTCCGAGCACCTCGCCGAGTTTTAGTTCGTGTGTCTGTCCCGCCTTCACGGTGAGTTTTTCCATCACCTTCACCTCGATGCCTTCCTTCGGTTTCGCCCACACTTCGAATGGTCCTTCATTCGGCAGCACGAGCGACTTGTCGAACTTTGCAAGTTCGCCGACCGATTCGCGTTTGCCATCCTTGGTTCGGTAGACAGTCACCTTCTCGATGGCTGGTATCCCCCGTTGGGTGGAAACCTTTAACTGCCGATCGCTGTCGGCTGCAAATGCCGTCCCGGCGACCAGAATCGTGAGCGTGATTGCCATACGCATGACTGCCTCCGTTGTGAATGTGTCCCCGTAAGAAATAAGACGCTTCAGCTCGCCGTTCGGATGACGGCTGTGTTGCAATCCTCGATTGAGGTTGTCACGCTCTTGGTGAAACGGGTGAAAAAAAACAAAACGGCGACAACCGACCCGGAGGATTGCAACATCGTCTCCGGCTGACGAGAACGGGAAAAGTGCTCCGGTTTGTCATTGCTTGGCAAGATACCGGTGAGTAGATTTGTTCTCACTGCGAGGCCAACTTGTCGTCCCCCTCACTCATGACGGATCGCCTCATGCCCCAATCATCAGCGTTTCGCATTCGATTTGCCCTCGTCGGCATTGTTGCCATATTGGCGTTGGGCTTCTTTCTGTCGCCCAGTTTCGCGCAGCCTGGCCGCCCGCGGCCACCGAAACCTCCGCTCCGCCCGACACCGAGCCGAACCGTGTGGTGTTGTTCCGGGTGCAAGGCCATTCTTGGCCGTGGACCGATCAAGCCGAGTCTCGCCTCTTGCCCGAAGTGTGGCGCGAAGTTCGTCAATGGCACAGGTGGCGCCGGGTTCACCTCGATGCCGGACCCCGACGACAACCCCACCGGTGCCGATGCGCCTGCTGCGAGTCCCCCCGGCGAGCCGACAGCTCCGCCGCTGCCGACAAATCCAGCCGCCAACAGCGGGACGCCCACTCAGCCAATCACAACCGCGCCCGCATCCTCACCCACGCCAGAACCCCAACCCACACCTGAAAAGACGGCTCCCGGACCTTCAAACCCAGTTCCATCGATGTCCCCGGATGTTCAGTCAACGTCGAGCGACGAATCGCCATCGTCGAGCAGCGGGGGCAGTGGATCGCGGACGATTAAAATTGCCGTGATCACGACTGGCGTTCTGTTCATGCTCGGCGGGTTGGCGATACTGGGCGTGGTCGCGGTGAAGGCCAGAGCTGCCAAACCGACCAAGCGTCTGACGCGGCGGAAGGTGCAGGACGAGGAAGATTGATCCGGAAGAACTGACCAATGAAACCCAGAACGTGATGTTGAGAACTCACATGAGTTCTCAACATCACGTTTTTGTTGCGGCCTTCAGCAGAACGTATTCGACCAGCCAGCCGAGCAGATTCAAACTCGTGTCGCGTGTGTCGCGGCCGGGGTCGAACTCGCTGATCGATACTCCGATCACATTTCCGTTCCACGCCGCCTCGAACAAAGCGAGAAATGTGGGCGGCAGGAGCCCGAACGGTAGTGGTTCGGGAACCGCCGGTAACGCCGACGGATCGAACGCGTCGCAATCGAGATCGATCCACACACGCTTCGCCGCGGCGGCCTTGGCCTTCAACTCCGTCACGGCTCGCGGCGTGTCCATTGCTAATCCCCACGCCGGATAAACCGCCTCGAATGTCTCGCCGATCTCTTTCGGCGTGAGGAACAGGTCGCGATGGCCAATGTTCACCAGTCGGGGGCGCGGAGCCTCGAAGTGCTTGAGAAAGTTGCCGTGTGAGAGTTCCTGCGTGGTATCGTGGAACGCGTACACGTCGAGATGGGCATCGAATTGCACCACAAGCGTTTCCGCGCCGAGTTCTTCGAACACCGGCAACGCCGAGAGATGATTGCCGCCCAACCAGAGGACAAATTCGCCGTTCTTGATCGCTTGCCGGGCCGCCTGACGACCGCGTTTTCGCCAGTCGGAAATATCCGCAAGCGTGTCAAAATCCAGTTCCTTCACCCGAACCTTCCCGCGAAGTACATCCGCACGGCAAGGACGGGTTTCCTGTTCGGTATCGTCGAGGATTTCGCGAACCGCGTCGCCAAGCAATTTCGCGCCCGCGCCGGTACCCGCGCTACCAAACAGATCGAGAGGGAAGACGACAACGTGCATGGGGAACGCGGAGTGCGGAATGAAAACCGACCGTGGCAACGAGAATATGGTATTCCGCTCACCTCATTCTGAATTCGGAACTCCGCGTTCTCTCCGCGTTCGTCATTCGCTTCCGGACGGGGTTGAATACCCCGAGGACCAGCAGCGAGACAGGGAAAACAGCTTGCATGGTGAACATGAGATCTTCATGTTGTTTACGTGTTGCTGTGAGTATTATTGATCGCGTGAATGAAGAGTCTTGTGATACGCACGCGCGCTAAAGAGTACTATTACCGCGATGGCTCATCGCCGGCACGCGCAATCTGTCCGAGTCCATTCCGCGCGATTCTACCGGGAGGTTTTCTCGTGAGATTATTCACTCAGCGCACGGCATTGCTCCTGGTCGGGCTGGTATTGGCCGCGGGCTGCAGTAAACGCGACGCGGCGAACCTCTCATCGGATGGTTCCGACGCCCAAAGCAAATCGGAATCACGACCCGTTGTCCCGAACTTGAAAGGCGACGCTGTCGTTGTCCTGGACTCGCAAGGCCACCCTTTCCTGATTAATCCAAATGTTCCCATAATGCCCCCCCTAACACCGGCGGCTCAACGCAGTCTCCGCGAAAAGCGCCAGCCTATCGACGACAAATATCCACTTCCGCAGGATGCGGCCAAGGCGACGAAACTTCGCAACGAGCGGCTCGCGGCTTACCGGAAAATGACTGTGGATGTATTCGACCAAACCGCTGCAGCAAAGGCTCCGTGGGCGGATGTCGCTCGCAAAGCGATGGAAGCGTATTGTCTCCGGGTGGCTCGTCCGCAGCTCACGATCTGCGGTGTTGAACACCAAAACTTTTTGGATGCGGTCAAGGCCACGATGGAAACGAAGTGCGACGACCCACTCATCCGCTACTGGCAGGTTCGATTCGCCAAGCAGGATGATCCCGATCACGCGTGGGATCAGGTTCCGCCTGCCGAGACTGCCGAAGGGTTTCGCACCGTTGTCGAACAGCTTCCGAAAAATCCTTACCCACCCGTCATTCGAATTCACATAGCCTGGAACGCCTACACTCACCTCGATCACATTCACAAAAACGCACCGAACATTGTCCAGAAGGAAGAAGTGGATGCAGCCATGAAGCTGTTCTGGCAGGTGTACGAGGAACTTGCCGGAATGCCCGATCCAATCTCACAACACGAAGTTTTCGTGCTTGCCGAACGCGTCGGATTCGATCACGAACTTCGCAAGGAAAGCCGGATAGCCGCTTGGCAGAAGGTGGACAAAATCCTGGAGAAACCAAAGCACCAGAGTGGCTGCGGCTAGCGGTTGAGGGACACTCCTCGATTCAGGCCGCGTGGGAAGCCCGCGGGTCTGGTGTTGCCAACACCGTAACGCCAGAGGGTTGGAAACTCTTTGGTGAACGCCTGGAATTGGCCTCCGACCGGCTCAAACGGTCCTGGGAAGTCAATCCCTCTTTCGCCCTGACCGCCACATCGATGATTACCGTTTCGATGGGGCTTTCCCTTGAGCGGGACGAAATGGAGACGTGGTTTCGCCATGCAATGGAAACGGACCCTGACTGCCTCGCCGCCTGCCGTGCCAAGGCTACCTATCTACAACCCAAGTGGCATGGGAGCGTCCAGGATTATTTCGATTTCGCTTACCAGTGCTACCGAACCAAGAACTGGCACGCGCACCTACCTTTGATGCTCGATAGTTTCGTCTACAGCGATGTCCCGGTGCACTATTCGTCACCCGAGTTTGAACAGTACTACCGCCAACCGCAGGTCTTTGAAGACATGAAGGCCTTGTACGAGGGTTATCTTGCGGAATATCCCGACGACCGATGGGCACACACACGCTATGCGACCATCCTCGTCGCTTCCGGCCGACCCGCCATGGCCGTGCCGCAATTCGAGGCTTTGGGGAACCGCCCCTGGACTTACGCGTTCCACACTCGTGAGATTTACGAGAAATGCAAGGAGCGTGCGTTCCGTTCGCTGCCCAAGAAGAAATAACCCCTCCGACATCACGGATGAGGCAATTCGCGGACTCGCAGGGGTTCTCCCTCGCCCCTCCTTGCTCCCTGCAGAGGGGTGGGGCTTGCAAACAGACACTCCGCCACTCGCGCTCCGGGTTCGCCTGCTCCGAGAGAACCAGCATCATATCAGAATCGCATGTCAGCGAACCCACTCACATCCTGCTTGCCTCTGCGTTAGAATTCAGAGTGCCGTTCATTCCGAATTCCACATTCCGAATTCCGAATAAACATGTCGCTGATCGGTATCGACCTCGGAACTACCTACTGTGCAGTCGCGTCGCTCGACGACCGCGGCAAGCCGTTCTCCGTACCCAATCGCGACGGCGAAGTTCTTACACCATCCGCCGTGTACCTGGCCCCCGACGGCTCCGCGGTCGTCGGCCAGGCGGCGCTGGATATGGCGCTCGAACAGCCCGATCGCGTCGCCACGCTCATCAAACGGCGTATGGGCCTGCCGGAGTATGGCAGAGCGGTCGCGGGCCGCGAATTTCGCCCGGAAACGCTCTCCGCCGTCATTCTGAAGAAGCTCGCGCAGGACGCAGAGGTGCAACTCGGCCCCATCACCGGCTGCGTGATTACCGTGCCGGCGTACTTCGACGATACACGCCGCAAGGCAACGATGGACGCCGGCCGCATCGCCGGGTTGAACGTGATCGACATCCTCGACGAGCCTTCCGCTGCGGCACTGGCCTATTCGTTTGATGCAGCCGGAGGCCGCAAGCCAAGCGAGCCCGGGGATACGACCGGAAGTTCACGCTCACCATTCACCAGCGAAACCGTGCTGGTCTACGACCTCGGCGGTGGAACGTTTGACGTCACACTGGTGAAACTCGGCCGCAAGCGATTCCAGGTGCTCGCGATCGAAGGCGACGTGCGGCTTGGCGGCCGCGACTGGGACGAACGACTGGTCAACTGGGCCGCGGACAAATTCGTGCAGCAGTTTGGTGACGATCCACGCAGCGACCCGCAATCGCTCGCGCAACTCTACGCGACCGCCGAACGAGCGAAACGAGCCCTCAGTAAGCTGGAACATGCCAGCATCACCGTGGCGCACGGCGGACACAAGGTCACACTTCCTCTTCCGCGCCCGGAGTTTGAAGCACTCACGCGCGACCTCCTCGTCCGCACACGGCTCACCGCGCAGCAAGTTCTGAAGCAAGCGAAACTGACGTGGGACGATGTGGACAAGGTGCTCCTGGTCGGCGGCAGCACGCACATGCCGGCGTGTGAGCGGATGCTTTACGAACTGACCGGCAAGCGCCCGGACCACAGTCTGGCGGTGAGCGAAGTGGTGGCTCGCGGCGCTGCCATTCACGCGGGTATCCGTGCCGAATCTTCGGCAGGTGGACGGCCACTCCCCGAGCAATCTGCGCTGGCCGAAGTTGTCGAAATCAGCGTGAACGCGCACAGTTTGGGTGTGGAGGTACGTTCCGGAGCGGAACGCATCAACGACAAACTCATCCCGAAGAACACGCAACTGCCGGCAGTGGCGGAACGCGTTTACTACACGGCGGCCGATAATCAGTCGCGAGTGCGTGTGCGCATTCTGCAGGGCGAAGCGCATCAGGCAGAGGCTTGCATTCCTGTCGGCGAGTGCTGGATCGACGGCTTGCCGCCGGATCTGCCAAAGGGTTCGCCTGTGCGCGTGCAGTGCGGCGTGACGGCCAATGGTCGGATTGAAATCACCGCCACCGATGAGACGAGCGGCCGAGCGGCCCGCGCCTCCATCCACCGTCCCGGCGGTCTCTCCGACGACGACCTGATCCGCGCAACCGAATGGGTGCACGCATTGCGAGTACAATGAGCGGACACTACCGGAGGATAAACGATGTCGACGTGGACAGTCGTTGGCGATAAGCACCTACTTGCGACCGAGACACTACTCCTCTCCGACGACGAAACTAGCGAATTCACGGTTCAGATTCGTGAAAAGGATGGCTCAGTCGCCTGGCCGTTGCGGGTTTCCGTTCGCTTCACAGCACCAGAAGCGGCGGAAGAATCCGTGCGATGGGAGTACGACCGCGGAATCTTAAAGATGGTCTTCTCAGGTTGGGCGGATCGGGAAGGATCGAGCTTCCGACGAGCACAAAAGCTTGGCGAACACAAAGGTGTTCCATTCGGGTTCAATTTCACTCATCAGCGTCTCGGCGATCTGAACCAAGTTACCCTCCAGTTCTACGCGGGGGGGACGTATGAGTGATGAGAAACCAGAGGAAGTAGAGCCACATATCCCAAGTGGCGGGGTGAGCAAATCATCTCCGCCAAGCAAGCCGCCACCCCCGAAAACAATCGCCGCGCAGAGTCAGTCTTGGAATAGTGCCGCCAAGATTATCGTTCTTGGCATCGCGCTTATCGGCTTGTTGATCCTGACGGGAATTGCTCTGTTCATACGACCAGAGGCGATGCGGGATCTGCTCTGGGCGACGGTTGCCTCATCGCATATCTTGCTGGTTCGGGCGAATTCACGCGTAAGGAAGATAAGTGAACCAGCAACCACACGAGGCCGAATGGGTACACGGACTACGAGTACAATGAGGGTATCCCGTTGCTCAATTTGAGTCAGAAGGCCGAACTCCACGTTACACAGAACCCGATGCGTGATATCTTTCTCATTGCTCACCGGGCGCATCAGTCGCACGTGGGACTGACGGAGAGTCATCGGCTAATAACCCGATCAAGCCTGCCGTTTGTTCGGCCCGGATGCCATTTCTCATCCTGATGAAGAGCACGCACGAGGTGCGAAATGAACTTTTCAGAACAGCCTCCCTCAAAACAGTGGGCCGCTTTGATGTTCAGGGGAGAACAATTTGCTGAAGTCTGGTTTAAACCCGAGGGGAACCCTTTTGCGCTGACGTTTCGCATCCCCCTGAGCAGTTTTCAGATTCCCGGCATCGAACAACGGTTGACAGTCGAGAACCTCCTGAAGGCCGTGGGTATCGAGCCGGAGCAGATGGAATCCTGCCGCGCCGAGGACGTGGCACCTTCCGATGGGAATGAAACCAGTCCCGAACGGGGGCATTCCCTCCCGCCTCCGCAAAACGTTGCCCATCTGACTCTTTACGTCAGTCTGAAGCCGCCCCAGGCTGCGGTCCCGACCGAGAGTGGGGCGCCGGAGATTCCCGAGACAACGTGGCAGTTCCTCGAAGCCCGTTGGAAAGCCATTCTGGGCATGGAAGCGGGTGTGGATAACTTACGCGCCAGTATGGAGGGACTTCGGATCGAAATGGAAGCCGCAGCGAGGAAGGCGTTGCCGTTGGATGTCAAAGTCCACGCCCTGAGTTCCGATGTGGTGCAATGGAACAAGGCAAAAAACCGCATCCACTATGCCGTGCCGAAGGTGCGCGAGTTTATCCACCGCTCGACCTGGGCGACGGGCACGCCCGAACGCAAGAAGCTGACGGAGTTATTCGAGAGCCACATCGAGCCCCGGATTCCTTTTCCTCAGATTGACGACGTGATGGTGCAGTTCGAAGGGTTGCTCAAAGACCGCCAGACGTTATACGCACAGGGCATGTCGGTCTATCAGGAATGCAAAAGCATCTGTGCGGACTGCCAGGGAACCCTGCGGACACTGGAGAGCAATGCCGCCGCGAATGCGAGCCGAAAAAAAGGCGGCCTCGGTTCGAAGGGCAAGAGCTACCGGACGTAATTATTGGGTCGCGGCCGGGCCGCGTCGCTGGCGGCGTAGTCGTCCGGCTGACGCTGGTGGCGTTATCCGTCTGGCGGGACGTGCGGGTGAGTCGGATCCTGTCACCGCGACATGGTAATCCCCGGTTCCGCCAATGTGGTCGCTTCCCGTGATTCATTTCCCCTTGCTTATCACCCCACGTCCGTGTGTGCTATTGGTGACGCGGCTCGGCCGGTGAGTGTATTCGTTAGATCGAGGAGGCGCTGAGGCGGAAGAAGTGATCCCACTTCCAACATCAGGGGGTATCGCGATGAGCCTGTCAAACCGAGGTGTCGTTTTGGCTTTCGCCCTACTGTTTGGCGCGGGCTGCGGCAACAAGTTGGAGCCTGTGCCTCAGCCAGCCCCTGCTACGGAACCCCCGCCGGCCGGGGCTCCAGCGGCTGCGCCAGTGAACTGGACGATGGACGTCAAGGCGATGAATCCGCCCGATGCGCCACTCGCCGGGCGCCTCGGCGGGCAGGAGTTCCGGCCCGATAAGGTTGAGTACGACGGCAATGCCCTGACCTTCCGCCAGGGGAAGGAATTCTTCGCCGACCGCGAGATCAAGCTGCTCGCATTCGGCGGCTCCGACACGCGCGGGGGACTGAACCTAGTGGTGACGCCCGACAAGGAGTTCGAGTTCAACGTGCCGCACGTCCATGCCAGTTGGAAGAAATCCGGCGCGGCGCTGCCTGAAACGCAGATGTATATGGGCAAGTACGCCCTGAAGCTGGAGATTGGCAAGCCCGAGGGCGGCAAGGTGAGAGGAAAGATCCACCTGTGCTTGCCGGACGAGGCGAAGAGCTTCCTGACCGGTTCGTTCACGCTGGACGCAGCCTCTTTCGGGCAGGCCCGGATTGAGGGCACCATCACAATCAAGGGCGACGCGAACAAGTCGTACAAGCTCAGCGTCAGCTACCTCGGCCACGACGCCAGCGGCAAGCTGCATAGCAGCCACTGCGGCTTCACCGTCGCGCCGGGTGACAGCGGCTTTGTCACCTCGTCCGCCTCGCGGCTGGAGTCGAGCGAAAAGGGTATCATCACGTTCCGCCATGACAATGTTCCGCCCGGGACGTACCTGGTGTTGCTCGCCTGGGATGACCGCTCGCTCGACTGGCGCTGGGTCGAGGTGAAGGGCCCCGGCGATATGCGCGTCGACTTGATGATCGACCCGGCGGCGCTGGGCGAACTGGAGGTGACGCTGCCAGTGGGGGCGAAAGAGCGGCGTGTGTACCTATTGCCGCTGGACAAGGACGGCCGGCTGCCGGACAAGGCAGGCAGCGCATCGTCGCTGGCGATTCAGTTAGGCAACTACGCCGAGGGCACCCGCGCGGAGGTGCCGAAGGGACAGGACAAGGTAACGTTCCGAGCCGTGCGGGCGGGCACTTATCGTATCGTTGCTGGCGACGTGACCGCCGACGCCGCGGTCAAGGTGGGGCAGATGGCGAAGGTGGCGTTAGTGTCGCGACCGGCTCCGTGAGAGCGATTTCACACGTCCACGTCCCACACCACCACTTTCCCGGTACCGGCTGCGGCACAGCGCAGCCCATCGGGACTGAAGGCCGTCGCGGAGATGCGGCCAATGTCCCACGTAAATCGCCTCACTTCGGCACGCGTTGCCGCATCCCAGAACGCCACTTCGAGTGTCTTACCGCTAAAAGCCAGAATGGGCCGCGACGGATGAAACGCGATCTCCCGGCAAAAGTCCGTACCGTCGGTGGACTGGCGGGGAGACAGTTCCCACTGCTCGCCCGTCTGGGTGTCCCACACCCGCGTGAGCCAGTCGTGCGACGCCAGAAATGCCCCATCGGACGACAGAGCGATGTTGTAAATGGTCGCGTACTTTTCGACCTTGAATTGCCGCACCGCACGAGTCGGGAGTTTGCCCCCGGCAATGTTCCACAAGCGAATCACGTTGGTGGTTGCGCCAGCTACCCACTGTTCATCCGCCGATACCGCAAGTTGTCGCAAGTATCCGTTGTGCCGGGCAAATTCCGGGAGCCACTCATCCGTGAGCGGATTCCAGCGGAAGACTTCAACTGACTTGTGGAATTCCTGCGAACCGAGATACACGAGCCGGCCGCCTGGCCCCGGTTCGACCGCGTTGCCATAAGTCAACGAAAGCTCCTGCGTCACTTCGCCGGAATCCACGTCGTGAACGCGAAGGAACGGATTGGGATGCGTTTCGTGTTGCGAGATCACTCCCCGACTATCCGCGGTGAAGCCCAACCCAGGCACATTGGACATCGAAATGTCACCCTTGGAGCAGAGGGTGCGAATACTTCCGCTCGTGGTGTCGATAACGAACACCCGCCCATAGTCCCACGCCGCCAGAAGCCGGCCGTCGGGCGAGAAAGCAATGGCCTGGTGTTGGCGAGCAGCGTTGGGTAATGGGAAGACTTGCACGCGACACTCTCCCGGTTCACATTTCTTTCGACAACTGCTCAGTTGACAAACAGAAAACCAAGTCGCGATTTCCGTTCCGCTCTCGGTTTGAATACACTTCTACCCATCGCGCTTGCGCCCGTTCCTCGTTCGGACGATACCATGCCTCGACGCCCGTTTCCCTGGTTTGTGCTGTCGGTTGGTGTGGCAATCGTGCTATTCACCATGCTCCGACCACTGTTGGCGCAGCCGGCACCGGGAACTCCTCCCGCCGATGATGCGACGCAATTCCCGGAAGTCGAAGTTCAGCCAACGGCCGCCGGTCCGACTGTCGCAGGCAAGTTAAAACTCTCCGCCGTGACCTTGAAAACCGACATCGGCAGCACCACCATCCTCCTCTCCCGCGTCAAACGTATCACTTTCCAGAAGGAACCCGAAGGACAGGCGAATGACAGCGTCATGCTCACCGATAAGAGTCTCGTTCGCGGTCGAGTCACGACGGATGTGTTCGTTGTGGAAATCCCCGGTGGCGAAGCCCGGCTCAAGAAGACCGAAATCCGCGAAATTCGGGTGGTGAACGAGGCGAAGTTATCGTTCGTCGCAATCCTGCTGGGACTGCTCACGCTCACCGCGATGGAAATCGTGCTGGGGGTGGATAACGTCATTTTCCTGGCGATCATCGCCGGTCGGTTGCCGAAGGAACAACAACCGAAGGCTCGCCGGCTCGGCTTGGCGGCGGCCCTGGTTACGCGAATCATGCTGCTCGGTTCGTTGTGGCTTTTGCTCGGCCTGACAGCTCCGCTCTTCACGCTGCCGAGCTTCGGCCTCCTGCAAGACGCCGAAGCTCGCGAAATTTCCCTCCGCGACCTGGTTCTGCTTGTCGGCGGGTTGTTCCTGATCTGCAAAAGTACCTTTGAGATGCACAAGAAGGTGGAGGAGGCACGGGCCGAACAGAGCGGCGGGCCGCTCCCCGCGAGCAAACCCGCAAGCTTTGCGTGGACCATCGTCACCATCGCGGTGATCGACATCGTTTTTTCGCTCGACTCAGTGATTACCGCGGTGGGTATGGTCGAGCAGATCTGGGTGATGATTACGGCGATGGTGTTGGCGATGCTGGTGATGCTCTACTTCGCTGGACCTATCGCGGACTTTGTGGACCGCCACCCCACGATCAAGGTGCTGGCTCTGAGTTTCCTGGTCCTCATTGGCGTGATGCTCGTCGCGGAGGGTTTTGGGCAACACATCGACAAGGGGTACATCTACGTCGCGATGGCCTTTGCGCTCGTGGTGGAGCTCATCAACATGCGAATTCGCGGGCCGAAGAAGGAAGAGAAGGACCACAAGAAGCCCGTACCAACGAAATGAGCAGAGGGGTTGGCCTCCGGGTTTCACTCCAGCGGTATTGATTTTTACCCCGAAGGGGCCCCTTCGGGGTAAAAACCAAGGGAATGCCGTCAAAAGCAAAACACGGGCGGCTGTGCCGCCCGTGTCGTTGGGTTGCGCTTGGCGCTTGCGGTCAGTCGGCCGGGTTGATCATCTTGCCGATGTTCTCGCCGGTGACCTTGCCTACGATGGTCACATTTTTGTTCTTCACATCGGACTTCACCGTCTTGACCACATCGACGAGGGGCTTCGCCTTCGGGTCGGCGGCGGCCAGGAGCGGTACCAAACCTTTGATGCCGTCGATCAGCTTCGTCATCGCGTCGCCCATGTCGGTCGCGGCGTCGTCGTCCTTCATGCCGAAGACGACTTCCAGGTTGATGTCGCTGGTGACCTTCACCACGACGGAGAGCGTGTCGGTCTTGGGCAGTGCCTTCTCGAAGCCGGACAGGTCGATGGGCAACTGAGCGGGCAGTTTGACGTTGTCGAACTTACCCTTGACGACCGAGACCAGGAAGATGGAGGACTTTGAGTCCATCTTCTTGACCAAGCCCGCCAGTTCGGCACTGATGGGCGGGGCCTGCTTGCGATCTTCGGCCTGCTTGAGGGCGGTGGCGATGATCTTCTTGTCGGTGGCGGCAACGAGAGTCGTATCATTCACCACGGTGCCGTAGAGTGGGTTGCCCTGTTCCGGCTGGAACTTGAACAGCGTGGTGTTGCCGTCCTTGATCATGCTGAACTTGTCACCATCTTTCTTGGTCGCGGCCTCGGCGGCCTTGAAGAGTTTCTCGGGGTCGAACTTGCCGTGGACGATGATGAGGGCCTTCATGTCGTTTTGGTCTTTACCGGTTGAACCGGCCCAAATCGTATCAACGTCCTTGAGTGGGTCTAACCCCATCTCCTCCAGTAATTTCTTGGCTTCCTGTCCGGCGAGTGCTTGCTTGATTTGTTCGAGAGCGTACTTCTTGATCACGTCCGATTCGACGAGTTGTTTGACGTTGGCGAAGTAGACGGTGTCAGCGTCGGCTGGGAGGAGTTTGTCTGGTTCAGCGGCGCGAGCGGTGGATGTGGCCAGGATGACAGCGAACGCGACCGCCAATCCAAGGCGAGAAAGACGCATCATTTGTTCGATCCTTTCCGAAAGAAACGGCCGAAGAGTTCCGCGGCGGAACCGGCCCGGACATCGGCCACGGCGTATTCTACTCGGCAATTCGCGCGCCGGTTTCATGGATTTGCGAATCTCCGAGAGCGTGTGCGAAGCTGGGAAAGCAGGTGAATCTGTCGGGAAAATGAGATTTCCGCTGGCAAGCCGAACCTACTTTCGCTCGCGTGTCGTGATGGCGTCGTAACATTTCCGCACGTTGGCGGTGGTTTGCCGGAATGCCGCCAGGAATGCAGCCGGGTTGTCGAAGTTTAGCCGCCGGGCGAGTTTCGCCTGATCCTCCTCGCCTTCGGGAACCTCCGTCAGCGGTCGATCCGTCACGATGCGCAAGCGCGCTTCCACCCAGCGTAGGAAGGAATAGCCATCGCGAAGCGTCACCGCGTCATCGGCCGGGAGTATGCCTACGGCAGTGAGCGTATCGAGCGCATCCCACACATTGGGTTTCAGCACATCCGGATATTCGCGGCCATACTTCAGTTGCAGCAATTGGACGACGAACTCCACATCAGTTAACCCGCCCGGACCGCGTTTGAGACTGCGCGAACTGGCTGTGGATTCGAGTTTCTGCCGCATCGCGCGCACTTCGTCAACGAGTTGCGGACACCAGGCCGGGCCGAGCATCGCAACGCGGACCGCTGTCATGACCTCCGCCGCGAACGATACATCTCCATGCACCACGCGGGCGCGAGCCATCGCCTGCCGCTCCCATAACTGGCAACCCGACCCGGCGAAGTACCGACGGAACTCCGCGATCGGGAGGACGAGGCTACCGGATTTGCCGGTTGGCCGCAACCGCATGTCTACTTCGTACAGTCGACCCATCGGCCCCATGTGGCTCGTCGTCTTGATGACGCGCTGGGCGAGTTCGGTGAAGTAGACCTGGTTCGCTTCGCCTTGTGAGGTGGTGCCATCGGCTTCGTACACGAGAAGCAGATCGAGATCGCTGTGGTAGCTGATCTCGCGCCCACCGAGTTTGCCAAGGCCAAGGAGAGCGTATCGGCAGGCATTTGGGTGAACTCCGCCCGCAAGGGCGGTGGGTCTTGACGCATCGGCGATGTCCGTTGTTTCGGTCACACCCGCCGCCCTTGCGGGCAGGGTTCGCATCACTTCCGGCTCGCCGAGTTTTGTTCGGACACCCGGTTCCACCAACTCGATGACCTGGCCGAGGAGGGTATCGGCCAGATCAGAGAGTGCGGCTGTGGTGGATCGCACATCGACCTTGCCGAGCAGATCGCCAACGCCGATTCGCAAAAATTCCTTGTCCTGAAAGCTGTGCAGGATTGGGTCGGGATCGGTGGCGCCGCGAAGCAGTTCCGTAAGTTCCGCGTGAAGTTCGACGGCCGTTCGCGGTTGGTTGAGGACGAGCGAATCGAGCAGTTCGTCCACCATGCCGGGGTTGTTGATGAGCAGCCCGGAGAGAAACGGGCTACCCGCGCACAGTTCGACGTAGAGTTTCAGCGTGGCCGGATTGACGCTGAAGAGTTCCCACAACACGGCCTTGGCGCCAAGCGAGGCGCTGACGCGTTCGAGATTCGTCAGCGCCTCGTCCGGGTCGGGCGTATCGGCCACCGCGCGAAGCAGTTGCGGTGCGATGCTGGCGAGGAAGTGCCGACAGCGACGCGCAGAGAGAAACGGCACGCTCTCGCGTGCCAGCGCCGAAAGATTGGCGAACGCTTTGGGAACATCGCGGAACGGGTAGCGGCCGAGCACTGCGCGCACAGTCTCAGTATCGGGGTTCGGATCGAGGATGAGATCCGCCTCCGGATCGGATCGGCCGTCTTCACCCTGAAATGACTGGTGCAACAGGTGATTCAGAATCGTGCGGTCGAGCACCGTTTTGTCGTGCAAATCCTTCAAGAATTGATCGAGCGGATCGACCAGCAGGTCGCGCGTATCCAGCGACGGCAGATCGGATTCGTCGAGCGGCGACCGTTTTTGAGCTGTTAGGGGTCGGGGATCAGAATCAGGAGTCAGGGGATAGGAGTCAGAATCAGAAGTCAGGAGACAGGAATCAGGAGTCACGGAAGAACCTGTCCCCGATTCCTGACTCCTGACCTCTGACCCCTTGACCCCTGATTCCTGACTCCTGTCCTCTGTCCTCTGTCCTCTGTCTTCTGTCCTCTGACTCCCGACCCCTGACTCCTGGTTCCTTTCTGAATACCCCATTCGCCGCGCCAGTTTGCGAAGTTCCTCCGCTGCGACTGGCAACTTGTGTGTTTGCAAGTCGAACAACAACTGGAGTCGGTGTTCGGTCTTGCGTAGGAAGCGGTACGCATCAGCGAGAATGTACGTCTCCTGCGGATTGAGGCAGCCGGCAATTTCGAGGGCTTCGAGCGCAAGCAATGTGTTTCGCTGCCGCACAGCGGGCAGGTCGCCGCCATTCAAGAGCTGCAGGAATTGCACGGTATATTCGATGTCGCGAATGCCGCCGTGGCCGGTCTTCACGTCACGGGGAAAGTCCGCGTCGGCGGGTTGCGCCCGCTGGGCTTTGGTTTCCATCTGCCGCTTGAGTGCCTTCACCTCGTTGATTTCAGCGAAGCTGAAATATTTGCGATAGATGAACGGTTCGATGGCCGAGAGGAAGTCGTGCGCCAGTGCCGCATCGCCGCCGACGTGTCGGAGTTTGATGAGCGCTTGCCGTTCCCACGTCCGGCCCATCGTGTCGTAATAGCTGAGCGTGCTGGCCAACGAACGTGCCAGCGGCCCACGGTCACCTTCGGGCCGCAACCGCAGATCGACGCGATACGCGAACCCGCGATCCGTGTGGCTGGAGAGCAACCGCACCACTTCGCGCACGACGCGGCCGAAGAACTCGGCGTTGGTGGCTCCCCCGCGGCGGTTGGTTTCGCCATCCGCGTCGTACACGAACATCAAGTCGATGTCGCTGGAATAATTCAGTTCGTCGCCGCCGAGTTTGCCGAATGCCAGCGCTGTGATCTTCGCCGTTTTTCCTTCCGGTGTGATCGGAGTGCCAAATCCCTCGCCAATCTTTCGCAATGCCTGCTGCAGCGCCACTTCGATGGAAGCATCCGCAAGACGGGCGAGTTCGCGTGTGATCTCTTCGAGAGGCCGATCGCGAATCACGTCGCCAATGCCGATGCGGAGCGTGTGCCGGTCGCGGAAGCGGCGGAACGCCCGGAGTACACCGGCATCGTCTTTGGCGGCCTCGACGTCACTCTTCAACTGCGCCGTGAGTTCGGCAGTGGTCGGATGCCGGCGCGGGACGTGGAACACACCGGTGAGGAAATCCGGATACGCAGTCAGAGTATCGGCGAAGAACTGCGAGGTGGCGAGTAATTGCAGTGTGGCGTCGAGTTCGCGGGCGCGATTTTCGAGCAGTGAGGGTAGCTGTCCGCGTGCTTCCGCCCGGGCGAACAGCCTTTCCAGATTGTTCAGCGCCATATCCGGGTCGGCGGTGCGCGGAAGTAGTCGACCGAGCGGCGGGAACAATTCTTGCGCCTGCGTGCCGAGATGATTTGCGAGCGAGGCGAGATTGCGCCGCCCACGCTCGGCGTCCCGCACGGCTTTCAGGATGGTCTCTTCGTGGGAGGGCATGAGAGTAGTTATCGCAACAACGCGGCCGAGTCGCAACCGAAGGAACGAACTACTGACAGACAGTAGTCCCCAACTTGCAGGTTGTTGAAGTTGCGGGGGGTAGATGAACGCAAGCTCCATCCTGAGAATGATGTTGCAACACGTCACCACTCCAGGATGGAGGCTTGCGCGTCATGCAGTAT